>OGPZ01000793.1_pt1 | contig 25976 bp, 45 predicted proteins | sample 1553111 | NCBI WGS metagenome assembly OGPZ01 (sample SAMEA2579968, study PRJEB22360) | human gut metagenome
ATGCGGGAGGGTGCCGGTTCGTCGCGACCCCTCCCCCTCCATCAAAATAATATGACTCCTTGGCTCAAATCATATTATTTTATCGACGAAGAGCGAGAGATCGCAACGAAATCGGTACTTTTCAGTTGAGTTTTCCCATTGGTGTAGGATCACTCTTCTTAATCTTTGCGTATTGACCGATCACATCGTACTTGATGATCTCGTCCATTGCAAACTCGTACTCACGATCTAGTTCAACATCAGTCATTGCATCAGTGACTGACATGACTCGTGCCAAATAGGAGCATGTGCAATAGTCCATACGCTGATCGTAGTCATACCATTGATCCCAATTGGTCCATGGATTGTATGGATTGTCAATCGTGGTAAGCAGATAGTCCTTGGTACTAGCCATTGTCTGCCACCTTAGTCTTGGTAGTCACATTACGCTTCAGTGTATCTATTGATACACCAAGCCTATCGGCCACTTCAGCCTGTGTGTAACCACGATTGAGCATGGATCTTGCCCTAGCAATGAGGGACGCTGACATAGTAACACCCTGTTTCGGAGTGGCTAATTGCTTGACTCTGTCAGGATCCGCGTTTTGCAGGATCTGCTGAAGGGCGTTCTTGCTGACGGCCCTATGCTGAATGGCTTCCCATTCCTTATCAGTGATGTCGACCAATTGCTTCTTGGCGCCCACTGCAATACGGGCCTCGTTAAGGCACCTGTTGGAAAGCTTTTTCAGATCGTCCTTTTCATATTCTGGATGAGCCGCCTTCTTGGCTTCGTACAAATTGTCCGAAAGAAGCTCGGCTTTTCGTTCCAAAGGAGCGTTCTTAAGAGCCGTATTGAGTTTGGCTTTCAAGGAACTGACCTCTGATGAATATGTTTTCGCAGCTTGGGGATCATACTTGAACGAACCAGAATTCAAATACGATTTTCGGGCTTGGTTTGCTAGGGACTTCAGAGAATTTGCATGGTTAGCATAAACGCCTTCCATCGCCGTTCCGGACGAAAGTTCGTAGGCATCCTTGGCAAGGTCCATCTTCACTGTTACCGATTCGGCCGGGACTTTCTTCCAAGAAACAACCTTTCCGTCCTTGTCCTTCTTAGCGGGAACGACCTTCTCTCGACCGGTTTCGACGTAGACTTTCTCACCTGTTTCAGGATCAATCCATCCGCCTTCCTTGGCCGAACGAAGCTTGCGTTCAGGAACGCGTTCGGTAGACGTGGATCTGGAAATAAGAGTGGATGCTCCACCATATTTTCCGTTTCCTCGGCTCTGCCACTTCTGCTTGAGAAGATCGATCTGATTGTCACGTTCGGACTGTTTCCAGTTCAGCTCGTGCTTCTCAGCATCGATGACCACCATCGAATGGCGGACCGCCTTCTCAATATCCTCCCAAGGAGCACCCTTGATGGTCATGTCTGTAATAAGGTTGGAGACGATGCCCATCTCTCTTCCCTTTTCACGCTTCGTCATGACTCGCATGCCTTCATACTTAGGATATGCAGTCTTGGGATCGAAGTTCTTCAGACCTTCAAGAGCGGATCGAGTCTTGATCTCGCCTCGGTTGTTTGGAATAACCAGAACGTTATCGCCATCAAAATCAGCGCCAGAGAGTCGTTCGGCCACCTTGGCATTAATACCGACGCAATCCTTGGATCCGCTAAGAGCCGCCCGGGCTTCCTTGTTGTTATTGTTGACCGTGAGCTCAGGAATTTCGAACTTTCCGCCATGCGGGAAGCGAATAAGAATCACCTTCTCGCCAGGTCTGAAGTTCGGAGCGTAGATCTCATTGTCCTTCAAGGAAGGGATCGGTAAAATAACCTGAGTCCTCTGACGAGGCATGGCTGCGGCCTTCATATGAATTGCCGCTGAATCGCACTCATCAGAAAATGACTTGAGCAGATTGGCTTTGACCACGGGATTCTCCAAAGCCATGATCTCATCGTAGTCTTGCTTACGACGATCAAGGTCGATACCGAGCTGACGCTTGGCCAAGGAAATATCCTGCTTAGATAGCATCTGCGAAGGAAGACTTCGAGACCAATCATCCCAATCGCCTTCGTCATTGACCTTGTTGACCAACGACTGCTTCTTCTTTCCGGTCTTGGGATCATCGTACTCATATTGGCCCTTGATGGGATCGATGGTGGCACCGAATGGATTGCTCCAATCGACATCGCCTTTGGTTCCATCCGGGTTAGTAACTCGTTTGAGCGGCTTCAATACCGAATTATCGCCGGTTCCCTCGATCGGGGTTCCCCGTTTCTTGTTCGTGTTGAATATGATGTCTACACCATCCGGGAACTGATCCGGATCACCGTACATGGCCATACCTTTTAGGTAATGGCTGTTGTCAACGTTGATTCGGACCTGGGCATAGTGGGATCCACCAAGTTCGAGATCTGCCGCTCCCGGACGAATAAGCATAACGCCATCACGTTCGGTTCCTCCGTCCTCGGCGTACACAATACCAAGACGCTTAGAATCGAGGGATACCGGCTTCTTGATTCCAACGCCACCTTCGTGAGGCTCGTCGAGGGACATACCGATGTTCTTGATCTTACTTCGGTCATTGACCAGATCTCGAACAGTCACACCAGGAGCGGCAAGGACCTTGACCGTGGTGTGATTCGGACCACCCATCTTGGTGTAAATATAATGGGTGGTGTAGCCTTCCTCCTCAAGCATGGCCACGGCAACCTTGAGTTTGTCCTGAGAATATCCCAGATATTGCTCAACGCCTTTGCCGATGTCGACGGCTCCGTCTTTACCAATGGTCTCTTTGAGATTATTGGCGATGATGGTCGACGCATTGGCTCGAGCACGACTCGAAGGATTGAGAAGGGATCGAACCGTGGATTCGTTCACACCCATGATCTCGCCGATCTTGGTGTTGGAATATCCCTTCTGCTTGAGCTCATAGGCGCGATGCTGACGCTGGGCAAGCTGCTCGTTATAGGCAATGGTCCTACGAGCACGAAGCTTCGTTGTCGTGATCCCCATGGAATCGGAGATCTCTTTCTCGGTGAGACCGGAATTCTTGAGATCTAAATATCGCTTGTAGAAGTCCTCGTGCTGGTAAGGGTCCTCACCAGATCCATAAGGGTACCTTCCGGAACGGCGCTTGACGCCGATGTGGGACAACGAGTTAGACTCGTCTTCCATCAACACGACCATGACGTTGCCTTTCCTGAAAATATCATCACCACTGCTCCGATTCCTCGGCACGCAGTTTGTTGATCAGTTGATCAAAGTGCTGGATTCGATCCATGATGTGAGCGATCTCATCCGGGCTGACCTCTTCGTAAATATCAGCGTTCGGTCCAAGCTTGATGTACTTAGGATCGGCGTTGGTGGCAATCTTGATGTGATCGTTCTGATAGAGACGAAGGTCGAACTGAAGGTTCATCGGCTTGACTTTGTATTCAAGACAGAACAGCGAAGCGTAGATATACAACTGATCGAAGTGTTTGACTTCGCCGCTTCCGGTCTTGAGGTCGAAGATGCGCAACAGCTTCTTCTTGTCGTCGTATCCGATGAGGTCTGCGGTGCCGAAACAGTTCGGCGAGAAATATAACACCACTTCGGGCGACATGCGATAATGCAGGCCATCATTGACGAAGTCGTTCAACGTCAGATGGGTCTTCGGCAGAGCCACACGATGTTTGTTAAGATCGGCAGCAAGAGCATGCAGCTCGGTTCCGCGTTGTGCCGCAAGGGACGATCGGAACATATCGGCCATATGATCGTCATCGTAACGGAGCCATGAATGCTTGCTGGCTCCCATGAAGGCATGAAGGCCCTCAAGATTGTGATGATCATTGAAATGCATCATGATGCAACCTCCGTGGAAATATGAGACTTGGTCATGTGCTGTTGAAGCTTGTCGAGAATATATTCCTCGTTCTCGGGATAGATGAACGCCGCAAACGAGTCGGCATTCATCTGAGCCACGTAGTCATCCTGATTCGGCTGATGCTTAGCGTCAGCACTCTTCTTGACCTCAAGGGCGGCCCATCGATCCTTATACAAAACGAGAAGATCCGGGATTCCCTGAATATAGTTGGGATCGTTCTTCAGCACACGAGATCCTGGAAGACGTTTGCCGATCTCCTTGATGATCTTTCGTTGGAAGTCGCGTTCCAAACTCATAGTTCTCCTTTCGACAGAGAAAAATAAGAGTGGGAACGGTACCGCCCGCAGAAAGGATTGCTCGGAAAATAAGGCAAACTCTTCCCCACTCTTACCTCTTTGTGCGATGTTTTTGTCGCGATGACGAACCTACTCGACATAGGTCGGTTCCGGTATGGTATCGACATGCTCGAGATGCCATCCATACCAGAATCCGTCGGGCTGCTTGAGCGCGTCGTAGATCTCCTGATCCTTGCATCCATAATAGAAGGCCATATGGGTCACGCTGGGAAATATAAGATCCTTCTCGATGATGCGGACCGGTTTGTAGGCTTTGATGTTACGAGCGTCGTTCCAGCAAATATGCATGCCTCGGCATACGCCGTGGTTTCTTGGATGAGCAAGCGCCTTCAGAACATCGTCGATGCTCGTTTCCAGAAAAATGGCTACCCGCTCTGGAGACGGATGGATCTCATTAAGTTCGTAAATATAGACTTCCTGGTTCTTGTCATGATGTGACATGTGTTACTCCTTTACGTATTCGAGATGGACGTTACGAAAATTTCCGTTTCTTAATTTGATCGCGTTTCTTATAGACGAGTAGGTCACATGAAAATGACCAGCTATCTCACCTTTACGATAGATCAAAGACTCGGTTACATCATCAGCGTTAAGATCAAGAATTTTTGAAACTTCTTCAGCTGAATCAAACATGCGATCTAATTCATAAATATAAATCGAACGTTTTGTTCTTAGATTCTCAAAAGACACGATTGCTCCTTTCTAAAAGTATGCAGGTATCAGGCCGCTGCATACTTTTGTCGCGCGTTTTCTCCGCCAGCATTCTCCTTGTATTATTACTTTTTTTTTTTTTTTTAAATAATAAAGAAATAAAGAAAACGCGCGAAAGTATGCAGGCACCCCGAAAACCCAATGATTCCAAGGCCTCAGGGCACATTGACCCTCAAAAAAGTATGCAGGTTTTTCTGCATACTTTTGTGGAAAACCTGCATAGTTTACACCAAAAGTATGCAGGTTCAAACCTGCATAGTTTTTAAAAAAGTATGCAGGTTTGGGGGGCATTGACCCTCAAAAAAGTATGCAGGCGCCCTTCCTTCCTGCATACTTTTGCCTCATTGTCATGTCCGAAACACCGCAAGATCGTATGCCAACGGGACCCTATAGACCCTTCTGCATGTCCGACAATAGAGCAGATGAAGGCGCTGAACGCGCGAATATGCGGCCATCCGATCTCCCTTCCTGCACAAAGCAGCCGTGATTTCCCACGAATGATAGTGCTCGCACGGCATGATTGACCGAATCTGAACCATCGCACTTGGCTGAATCTGAACCAGATCGTCGAAATATGCCCGCACAAGACCTCGCTTCTGGCACCGTATGCAATACGTCCCGAGGTCGAAAGGAACTTCATTGCCGTAGAAATCACGCAACGGCCTCCCCGATGTCTCGATCTGAACCGCAATCGGAACCTCCGAATCACAGTCACACGGGCTCATTCGTCTCGCCAGATCATAGACGTCGATCCTGTCCGGATCGCCACCATCCATCACATAGGTCATCCTAACCCTCCTTTCCGGAAATATCCTTCGAAGCGAACGTCCGCTCGTTGAAGGTTTCCTTGTTCGCGAGCGCCCTCAGGATCGCCGAATCGATCGGAGCGAAGCTTCGCAGAATATAATAGTTGAGTTCCTTGAACGGCGAGTTGATCCTGTCGATGCGCCCTGCCGCCTGCTCCATGATCCGATATGAGTAGTTGAGCGAATAGAACAGCATGGTATCAGTCTGCGTGCAGTTCCATCCAGCGGCTCCTGATCCGTAGTTCACCAGATAGATCCAATCTCCATCCTGCGGAATATCATCGTGACGATGCCCGTTGTACTGATACACCGGTATGCCCGTCCGCCTCCGCAGGCTCAGCAGCTCCTCCAGTTCGAAATCGTAGTTGTAGAATATCACGATCCTCGGATGACGGATGCAGATATCCATTGTCTCCTTGATCCTGCTCGGATCCGAGTTCACCAGTTTCCTCTGGGCGAAGCAGTACTGCGATACGTTCTTGAGCGGCTCCCCCGTCCACGGATCCTTCCGTTCCCTTCTCAGGGTCTTCAGGGCCTGTTTGTCGTGATCCACGACGATTTGGTAGACGGGATTGCGACTGGGACCACGGTCCTTCGGACGCTTCATCGGCACCATGATCCGTCGTTTGAGCTTCTCCAGAATATCGGTATGCCTCCAGTCGTTGACCTTCGGATACTTCGCCCATCGGTCATACACGGCATGCATGGTCATGAATTGCGTCTTGTTCTTGTAGAACCCATTCGCCACGAATATGGGAATGAGATCCTCGTACGAATCCGCAGGGGTCGCCGACAGCAGGATCCATCGATTGCCTTGCGCCTTGGCGATATGGATGAATTCCTTGCTCCAGACCCCGGTTCCGGTCGCATGCTGCTCATCGAATATGATCACGCCATGGAAATCGTGATAGGCCTTGATGCGCTGCCAGCTATCCACGGTGATCTCCACTCCCGACGGCTTGTTCGTACCGATATGCAGGCCGAATTTGATGAGATCCTCGCCCCATTCGGCCTTATCGCGCTTCTTCGCCTCGGTGATGATGAGCAGATCGGGCGAGCCCTTGAGCGGCATGAGCGTCCTGCCGCTGTCAGACTCGCCCGAACGGGTCCGGCAGCACATTCGCAGCCACCACATGATGGCCACAATGGACTTGCCGGACCCGACCTCGCCGACCAGAACGTTTCCGGATCGCAGTTGGCTCAGCGCCCGTTCCTGAAACGGTTCCAGAGTGACGGCCATTACTCGCTTACCTCCTCCTCCGAGGATTTGAGGAGGTTGGCGAATATGCCTTCTCCTCCTTATTGATATGCTCACCGACGTAGTAATACTCATGGATTATCCGCATATCGCAGAGATAAGGCCTCGGATCGTCTTTCTCGAAATATCGCTCCAGATACTTCGTCAGCACGTCAAGCTCATCTTGATCGAAGTCCCATGATGTATGCCAGTAGAAGATATGATCACCATCACTGTCGTGACGGAGCTCATTTCCATCGAAAAATCGTGATTCGAGAAATCCGTTGATCCACCCTTCCATGGCGATCGAGGCATCCGGACTCAATTTGCTGCTAACGGCGATGCCGACAGATACTTCATTATTTGCGAGCATGATTCATCCTTTTCTTGTATGTTTTCCGGTTTCAAGTTTGGCGTTGCGAATGATATAAGTCAGATTGACTGTATTTTTTATGATTCCTCCTTAAATATCCAACGCGGTTTCGTCTTGCGGCGGATTGTCATAACGATACGTGAATCCGAGATAGGTTGAGGATCCCGTACCATTAATGGCATTCCTGATTCGCTGGGCCACGTTCTCCACACGTCCGTTGCTATGCCCGTGTTCGACAAGCCATCGCGCGCAGTCGGCGGTTGTCGGGAATGTCAGGTCGAGTTCGTTGATCACGGTCCGATGCTCGGTACGAAGCGTCGGCTCGACCACACGGAACATTCTGGCGAAGTTGTCGTTGCTGAGAATGCTATCCACGGCACCGAGTAGCTCCGGCTTGACCATCCTGGCGTATTCGCGCAGCCAGAGGTTATAGTACTGGGCGTATGGACGCTCGGGCTGATGCTTGCCGGAGATGCTCTCGATGTCGCGTATTGCCTGGACACTGATGCCCATCATTTCCCGACAACGATACTGCGTAAGACCGAGCAGTGTTCGTGCAGCTCGGAATCGATCAGGTGTTGGCATAATTAATCCACTTTCATATAGAGAAAAATCGAGATCCACATCCTCGACCTTCGTGCGAATATAATTCCGTTCTCCGCATTCCGGACAGATGGCCGTGTAATTGACCCATCCGTCCCTGACAATAGGCATACTTGTCATAAGCACGCAGAGACATTGGCAATCGACGAATTTCCGTCGTGCGTATTGCCAGATTGTTGGTTTTTTTTTTATCGAGATCCATGAGGAGCCTCCTTATCGTCTGTGAAGGAAAACCAATTTCCCTGTGAGTCCTGAAGGATCCTCTTATTGCAGATCTTACATTTCGAGTGCATCGATGCTCCGTCAAAATCGACATGATTGTCAGGAACATGATAGTCCATGACATTGTGTATGAAATCTCGCATCGGCGATTCATTCCATCCGCGCTGAATGAAACATAACAAACAAAAGAACATCAATCCGATTACCAGAATCAGGATAATTAACAATATATTTTTAAAAGCATGCTTACCTCCGAATATGTCGGCCTTGTAGATTCTGAATGCGCCGATTTTCGGCCCTGTGAGCCATTTTAAGGGCCCGTAGAGCGGCGAACGCGATCGAAACGCTTAAAACTATGGGCATGACCAGAAGGGCCGAGAAAACGGCGATTATGGCGTCAATGAGACAGATCATCCGAACGCCTCCTTCTGGTCGTTTTGGTCTGAATATGGAACTTCGGGTCTTCCCTGACTGGTGTCTGATCCGATCCCTTCATGCAGTTCTGACATACCGCATTGACATAGATGTTTCGTCCATCACTCCATGCATGAGTCGTATCGATCCAAATATACGGATCACGATCAGATTCGCAATGAAGCTTGTGCTCGTCATGCAGTTCTTGTTTGATGGTGTCGAAGTCCGCGTCATGGATTTCCATCATCGGACCTGCGGAAATATGATTGTCAGTCATCATTTACTCCTTTGGTTCTGTCTTGTCGTGGATCCACGTCAATCCTTTGTGGATCCATGCGGGAATATGGAACAGCCGGCACAGAATCTCGGCTACAACCAACACCACGAATGTAATGATGATGACATAAATAGGCATCATCGAATCATCAGGAGGTAGCGTGAATAGGACGAACAGAAATGTAATCGATAGCGATACGATTAAGTCGACTAACAGCGCGAATTCAATCATGTTCGCCCTCCTGTTTAAAGGTCCATTGCTTGCGATTGTCCATTTGTCGATACTCATTCCTGGAAATATCGAAGCGCGTCGATCGATTGCATCGACAGCACATCACCTCGCATTCATGATGATCCGGTGTGATCTCCCATGCATCGGTGACGAGCAGCGATGCGCTTGGATGGCATCTAAGATATCGTCTGGCCCGATCGAATACGCTTGTTGGCGCCATAATATGCTCCTAAAAATAAGAGGGCATGACCGACGCGCGATGGCGCCGCCCATGCCCTATGATGGAAATATGGTTTACTCGATAGACTTCAGGTCCGCATCGACCTTCTGGAAGGTCATGGTATTGAGGGCCGTATCCGGTTCGTCATTGTCATAGAACTCGTCCTCGAACGGATCCTCATGCTTGGTTGCGATGAGCATCTGCAAATATGCGGTGTTGTGATCCGACATCTTACCGCGGTATGCGGAAAACGACAGATTGACGTTCTCGATGTCGGCCCAGTCCAGAATATCAACCGGGCTGAGGTCGACCTCCTCGCCCTGCACCACGGCCTTCTTATGTTCGGCCCACAGGCGCTTGTTGCCGTATTGGGTCTTGAACAGGATCTTCGGATTCCTCGTATCGGCCGGATCGTCCTTGAACCTTACGTTGACCTTGAGCAGGAGCTGGGGATCAGCGTCGATCTTCTCACGCATGCGGGGACGGAATCCCTCATCGGTAAGGAAATCGAATTCGTCCTGAGTCAGCTCAATGTTGAAGTTGCGATTGCCCTCGTCGTTGAACTGACCTCCGTTACCGGCGAAATTCGGATAGATGAGTTTCGCCTCACGAATGCGGTACGATACACGACCACGGGAATCCACATACTTTTCGACTGCCATTACTTTGTTCCTTTCGTTAGTTTGGTTAAAAATATCAGTTGTTATAAACAGTCACCCGTTCAACAAATGGACGGTTGTCGGTCATCCGGCCTCGAGCGATGTTCTTTTTGTTGCACCGATCGATGGCCGAGGTGATTTCATTATCGGTGATGCCTGAGTACTTGTAGAAGTTCGCCAGCGTCTGGAGGACGTCGGCGAATTCGTCGAGCATGTGCTCACGCGTGTCATGCTGCGACGCCACCATCAGCTCGGCGACCTCCTCAAGGATTTTCTTGGCCAGTTTCTTGCCGTCTTTGAGTTCACCGTCGTCGAAGGTCTCCATTGGCGGGAATTGAATCATTGGCAATCCTTTCTGAAAAATATGGGCCTATGCGTCGGTCGCACAGGCCCATATGGTTTGATGGACAAATCAGTCGAGATTGATTCCATGATTGTCGGACTTCACGACGCGGTTCTCGAATCCGAGACCGGCGAATTCACGGAACACCCGCTTGGCGAATTCCCTTCGGCTCATGTCCTTGTGTTCGGACCTGAGATCGAGAATATACCAGACGAGCGCACCGATGCATACGCCGATCAGGATGAGGGCCACGACCTGATAGTCGAGCAGTTCAATAGTCATCGTTATTCCTTTCCTATGAATATCCTTCATTATAAGCGATGACCTTATCGCGAATCAATCACCCATGGCCGCGATGCGCATGACATCCATCATCGACTTGTTGCGGCCGATGTTGTATCCGACGTAGAAAATGGCACCGGCGGCCACGAGCAGCGCTTCCGGATGTTGTTCGATGAAATCCATGACAGTGCTTCCCGCCTTGTTGATCTCGTCGTTGACGTTAATGGTCTTGTCCTCCATGGTGGTCTCCTTCTTTGATTTGCGGAATTTCGGTGCAATATGAATGTTGAAGTCCATGATCAGTCCTTGCGCTTATGCCGGGTTACGGCGATGTCGTAGATGATTTCAATTGGACCTTCAACCATCACCTGTTTGCCGCAACCGGTGCAGATGAACACAGCAACGATCCTGTGGTCCTTGAAATATACATCATGGGGGCGAATGTCGTAGTCGCAGTCGCATCCCATGAGCTCGTTGAGTTCGTCCTCACGCATCAGTGGTCTCCTTCCGATTTGATCCAATTGGTCTTTTTCGACGGTGACGGATTTCAGATATATATCATCCACGTGTCTGACCATGTTGGACGCTAAGTGGATTACCTCCCAAGCCGGAGGCAGTTGTTCCGAATAGTCGCTGTAGACCGTTCGTTGCTCTCCGGATTCGCTTATCAGATCGATCCTGACACGATAGAGTGTGATAGAGACCATTGGATGGAATGGATTCCTCGGATTGATGATCGCGCTCATGGCCGGCCCGGCTTCCTGTTGCGAACATGATCCATCACGGACCTGAACCGCTCGTTGGCTCCTGTGTTAAGTGCGACGAACGCGATGACCCCAACCGCAGGGACGATGATGTCCCTGATCCAGAGTCTCGCCTCTCGGGCTGTATCGATGGTGCGCTGTTTCATGGTTTGCTCCTTTCGTAAAAATATAGGCCCATGCGTTGATGCACGGACCTATAATGTTGATCAGTTCTTGCTCTGATCGGATTCCTTCTGGAGATCAAGATCGAGCTGGACCATCCACTTTACGGTATCCTCCAGCTGCTGGATCCGTTCGTGTCTTTCTTGTCCATGGTGGACTCCTTTCATATACTATAACTCTTCATTATAGCATGTGTTTCTGTCGCGGATACTCCGCCCACCAGATGGTTGGATGCGTCCATCTACGGGCATGACGACCGCGATGGAGTGAATTATCGATGATCCACAGCAGATGTCGATACGGTGCGTCATTGACGTATTCGTCGGTCGGCGTGATCAACCAGTCTACCAGGAGTCCGATAAGGGCAACGGCCACCATTGATAGACATACCAAACAATTTGTCAAATTAATCATTACAATCACCCATGTCGGAGAAGTTTGAATCGTCGTCTAACTCGGGAGCTTCCTCGGCATTTGGATCGCAACCGAGTTCATCGATCGATTCTGTGATCCTCAATCCCTGTGTGTAAATATCATCGCTGATTCTGCGAAGCTCGTTGTATTCGTCATGTATCTGGAGAATATGATTTCGGATCCAGGCGATGCTACTGACGATCTTCATCAGAAGAATTATTGTCGTCGCGATCGTCATTCCGATCAGTGTCTTCATCTTCCGGTTCATCGTTCTCCTCTTTGTGGAATTTATTGAAAATATCAGTGGCGTCAAGTGCACCGTTCTTGGTCACCAGATTTACCTTATCAGCAGTTTTGATCATGATGAAGACGATTCGATCATCATCCTTACAGAATTCCTGTGCATCGAGAATCGCTTCATCATCGGTTAACTTCTCGGCGTTGATCTGAACCGCAGGAATATCTGGATCAAAGTCAACGATACGCCAATCCTTGAGATAGGTGTTCTTTTCACAGTGATTCCTTTTGCGAATATAACGGATTAAAAAGTCAGCTCCTTGGGTCGCCAGATAACTGATGATCGTTCCGATGACCATGGCTAGAATCAGTCCGAAAATAAAGTTGATACTCATGGATGAACTCCTTTTATAGTATTTAGAAATGATGGTGATCGCAGAACCAGCTGATGACCAGCATGAGAGCGGCCAGAAATATAACGATGATCGCCTCGGGCCAGGTCATGCGGCCAGTTCCTTCATAAGATCGTTCGATGCCGGATTCGGCGAGGAATATGGACTACTCTCGTCGATCAGCCATTCGTACGATCCGTATTGTTCGATGGTATCGATCGCATCATCGGCCAATCGCTCATAATATTGTCGGTCAATCTCTGAAGATAGTCCATTGTCTCGGATGACCGAATATTCCTTCCAGCGATACCCTTTTGTTCCAGATACTGCATCATAACCCCCTCGATTGTTTTCACGAACCAATAGACCTCCTCCGCATCCCGCTTTGACAGGGGAAAAAGCCGATACTTTACCAACAAAGCTGTAATGATGCTCATCCGGTTCAAGTCCCTCATTGAAATCGAGGAAAATATTGGACTGAACCGATTTAGTCTCTCGGAAATCCTCTAGACCGACAGGCTCTTTGGTAAACAGGGTCTTAAAGACATAAGGAACCTGGAACTGCAACCCAGTAGCGGTCCACTCACCACAGTGCTCGCCGTAGGCTGAATGAGCGATGTAGGTGGACTTATTGACGATGCACATCTTGCCATAAATGGACTCCAATTCGAAGTTGTATCCGTATTGTTTACCCATGGCGGTAACGAAGTCGATGATATCGCGGTCCACATCGGCGATCTTGATCGAATCGGTTTTGATGTGGACCACGGTGTATCCGAGTTCCTGTACCTTGTGCTTGAGCGCAATCATGAACAAGGCGCCTCGTTTGGCGACTTTGTTGTCGAGATTGCGGTTGTTCGGATTGGCAGCATCGTTGAATCGGGTGGGGAATGAGGCGCTGGTCAGGCCATAGACCGCATTGATGGCAATCTTCAGTGCCTGAGCCAGCGCCTTGGAATCCTCACCCTTGAGCACGGGTTCGAGATCCTTGATACGTTCCTCGGGAACAAACTTCCTGAAAATATCAAGGCATCGATCGAAGTCTTTATGCTTGATGGCGATACGGGCCTGTCGGATGGCGTCGAACCGTTCGGTATATAGACCGAAGAGATTCATGGCCACGATCGAACTAGGATGCATGGATGAGACGTCGAGCAGTCCGACATTTCCGAACATGCCTCCGAGATGTTCTTCTTTTACGACCATTGTGCATGCTCCTTTCCAAATATCTTCAGCAGTTCGTCATTGCCTTCAAGATGATGGTTATAGGCGTCGACAAGCGATATCAGATCGATCTCATCGAGTCCTTCAGCATAGAAAGCTCGTTTCTTCGGATCTGGTTTTGTGCTTACGATACCAAGTGCCATCAAATATCCGTGAAGGAACAATCGTGATAGATAACTTCCGCTGATGTGTGATGGATGCTTGTATTTGTTTTCATTGACGAACCGAACCGGTGATTCGGAGCTCGAAACCTTATCCATTGTTTTTTACCTCCCATGGATGTGGAATATCCTTGTAATCCTGATCGACATTACCGTTCTCCATGCCATACACCCAGACATAGCCGCCTTCTCCCGGATATTCGCCCATGTACTGGGACTTCTTATCCTTGAGTGCATATCGATCAAAGGCATATCCCGGGAACATCTCGGACAGTTCGGGGAAGTTGAACTCCGGTTGCGGATGCTTGTTGTTCCCGAATATGATTTGTGCGGTATGGGTGTTGGTGGTGTCGTTGACTGTCAGGCCACTGAGCATTGCCAGCATCTGGCGTGCAGTGAAATCCTCCTTGAGGTGCTCGAACACGGCCTTGGTGGCCCTGACGTCATCCTCGCAATATGATTGCACCAACGGCCATTTGTCCTCGGGAACCGGCTGGTCCCATGGCATTCCAAGCTCATGATGGTCGATGCCCAATTCGATCTCCCACTTCTTCAACGACTGCTTCTTGGCGGAGAAGTCGTAAATATCCGTGTAGGATGCATTGTATGCCTGACCGAACATGGCGTTTTTGTTTCCGCTGACGATCCGCATCGACAGATCATACAACTGGGCGTTATTGTATCCCATGACACCCCACGCCCAGAGAATATGATTGTCGTACTTGCGGTTGTTGAATCCCACCAGATTCTCATCGAGTAGTGTCATGATGTTCTGCCGCTGAGGATTGATCCATGTCTTGACGACGTCCGAATCGCTTTTCATGAAGCAGACCATGAAGAGGTTCGGAAAGACCTCGACATCGAAGAATGTGAGAATATCGGCGTTCTTCGGATCACTTCCCTTCGGAATATCATCGGACTTGAACTTCATCTCGTTCACCAGAACGATGCAATAATCCGACCAATGCGTCGACCGCAAAGCGAAATCAAATATCTCATTGCGCATGTCGGTGACGTCGTATGGTTTACCCGACTCATACATCTCGTCCATGAGCTTCTTGATGAACTCGACGCTCGGCTTGGTCCCAGGACAACATTCCTTGCGCAGAGCCTTTTTGATGACGTTGCGTAGATGCTGTTCATCCTTGAGTTCCTTCTGATTGATCACGGACTTCTCTCCTTTCAACGGAAGGCCGCTTGAAATATGGGAGATCTCATGATCGTTGCACCGTGAGAGCAGACGCCGTAGCGACGAATTGCCTCGGAAAACCTTGATCTCGACATGGATGTCGTAAAGGTTTTTGAGTCGGGATACATCTCCATCGTAAATATAGTGGAGGTGTAATCCCTGTCCGCTCTTGGACACCTCGGCATAGGTCGGAGGGAACTTGCGGGCCGCCTCGAGATTGGCCTGAAGCGATTTCTCGCCATCCTCTCCTCGAATATCGAAGTCGATGACAATGTGGTTTTCCGGGACCTTAACCCAATGAAGTCGACTGGTGTCGAGGTCTTTGAGCGCGGTGCTGACTTGGGCCCATTTGGCAACCGGGGATCCGCTTTCGTCGTCTCTAGCATATTGCGCAGGGCAATCATGGCAGAGTTCGTCGAATCGACTGTCCGTTTTAGCAAGTCGAAGCCACGAGACATGGTCGTCAGATGTTCGAGCATGTCGGTCAGAAGAGTCAACGATTCTCGATTCGAATTTGTCTCGCTGAAATCCATGATAGGTAACTGCCTTACTTGCTCCACGATCCATGTTCTCGAAATATGAAGCCAGTTCGAACATGAACTCGGAGCGTTTCATGACGTCGGTGATGTGGGCTTCCTCACACCATTCCTTATAGGCACGCCACAGATCGGTCAGACGCACTGGCTCATCGATGTCCATGAGGTCGATGTTGTCCTGAACGAATGTGTAAATATCATTCGTCTTGGCGATCATCTCCGTTGGACGATACTGGGAATATCGGTTGACCCCGAGCTTCCTGTAGACCTCACGACAATGATAGGCAATGGCGCCCAATTCGAATCCGATCTGCTTCATGCAGTCGAAATAATCATCCGGCGCCAATGTGTTACCAGTCGGATAAATATCAATCAGTCTCCTTGTGATGCCCGACTTGGCGTCGGTGATCTTCACCGGCTTATTCGTTGCCATGAATAACATCGTCTTCAGCGGAACGGTGTACTGTTTGACACCCTTTTCGTTGACCACGATCTTCTCATGCGCAGCGATCTGATTAAGCAGGGTGTTGTCCCACATGTGACTCAGATCGCCATCGGTCTGGATACCGATGAGCGGAGAGTTCTTGAAGGACGCGGTGCTGAATTGGTATCCCTTGCCGAGTTCCTCCGCATTGAAATATGCGATGTATCCAGGGAAGAGCATCTCGATGATATTGAGAATCGTCGACTTTCCGGTTCCTGGATCACCGTAGATGACGAACATCTTCTGGATGCGTTGAATATCATTACCGTCGACCAAGGCGCCGATGCCCCATTCGAGCTTTTCACGTTCGGACGGGGCATATAGCGTATTCATGAGCCGGTCGTATGCCGAGGTGTCTCCCTCGGATATCGCGTATTCCAGTTGCACGGTGGCATAGTCCTCGCGCTTCGGAGTGTCATTGGCGAATATGATTCGCTGATTGAGCACCGCATCACTGTCGGCCAGATTGCGCAGTCCGGAAATATACCTATTCCAGCAACCGTTGGAGGTGTTCTGCATAAGCATGCAGGTCACTTCATTACCGTCCGGAGACTCATACGAGTCGGCGAACTCCTGAATATCACGGTCGATCAGCTCGCCAAGGCGTTGAAGGTTCTGTGACCAGAGATGACTATCCGGATCGAACACCGCATAAAACGATCCACCCTTGATGAGCAGATCGTGATACCCTCGCATCTTCGGATCGGCGAATATGGATTCATGGCCCTTTGTTGCCTTTTTGACACGCACCTGCACTTGATCCATCTTCGCCTCCTTTACATGTCAGGAATATGCTGTTCGTTGAGCCAATACTGCATCTGCCACCACCATTCGGATGGGCGGATATCCTTGTCATCATGAACGATGAAGAGTCCGCCACCCGATCCGTCAGGTCGGTACTGTCGATCCATCATGATGTCGCATCGGTCCTGAATATAACACTCCGGATCTCTCTGGTTGAGAAACCAGTCATTCGAGCATCGTGTCAGATCCATGTTCCTTGAAAACATGGAGAACGCCTCGTCGACCGGGACGATGGCAAGAACATCGTTGACCCGTTCGGCCAAGGCGACGAGGAACTCAAGGACCGAGCATCCTCGGATACCGCTAACCAACGAATATCCGGTTCGGCGTGTGTATGCATCACGTAACGACTCGCCGTCGGATATCCGATTCCGATCCATCATGACACTGGAACGGAATGGCATGGCCGCAAGAGACATACTGAGATCAACGTATTCGTCGAAATTCACACGATGGCGTAGCCATTGAATATACGATGCGTTGAAAAATGGCGATGAATTACTGGTCATTGACCTCCTCCATTTCGGCCGCTATAGTGGAATTGAACCTCTTTTTGGGTCGGTATGACTCCTCTTCAGGAATACCTAGCACCTCGTGCTGGTACGATCCGTCATGCCGGGTGATCTCGTAGTCGGTCTCCAGAATATCATTCCTGCACCACACAACGTTAGGATCACCACTCTGCGACAACCTTCCGAACCTGTTGAGCACGATGGTGTTGATGATGGCATCCGGGTCCTGAACGATCTCCATTCCTCGGGCAAGCACGTCATCGTCCTCCCAGTAATCGAGATTCTCCGTATCGATGAACCACGGGGCGTTCTCGTGATCCTCTTCGGAGATCTGATAGCTCGGTTCGTCATCATCGATGGACTGATGCCAGCGACGCGCCTTGATCGTCATGAGGATTGATTGCTCAATGCGCTCGTCCCCGTTCGCCTCGTCGTACTGACGCTGTTCGTCATCGGTAAGGGGACCATCCCATCGCGGAATGCCGTCATCGATGATGAAATTATCTCGATCGGGCTCGTCGGGGTCGATGTCCACGGGGTCATCATCGAGCTCATCACCACGTTCATCGGGATCATCGGAAATATCCTTTTGTTCGGTGACTTTGGGATCGCCATACGTCTTGGCGGCCTTGACGGCCTCCCATTCCTTCTTCACCTCAATGATCTGATCGTCGTAGAAGTCAAGCTCCTGCTCCTTGCGCCTAATGGCCTCGTCGGTTGACCGCTTGACGTTGACGAACTTCTCGTGGTTGTCTTTGAATTGCTGGTTAAGTTCATGCTTCTTACGTTCCAGATCGGCGATCTCTTGCTCGAGGTCCTTCAGTGGAATATACCGCTTGTATATACCGAAGTAGAATACAGCGGTCGCCGTCGCGGCACCAGCGGCGAATCCGCCCACTACAAACCCAATGGTCTTGAGATTCATGGATACTCCTTGATTGAACGAACGGGACGGCCATCATGAAGACGACCGTCCCGAAAATGTCATCGATTAGATCTTATCGTAGATGACGCCATCCACGTTGAATGTCAGCAGGATGCCAAGCTTGCCGTCCCATGGTTCAGCGTTGCTATAATCCCACGGATCGTCGCTATTCACGCCGTACACACCGAAATCGACATAGGTGTTCTGATGCTTATCATCGACGATCCATCCCAGGATTGCACCTTCCTTGGTATCATCGATCCCAAGCATGCGATACACATCATTAAGGAACAGATGACCGTTGGCATAGAGCTGATCGTTCGCTTGGTGGAGAGCCGAGCGAATATGCGCGATATTCTGATCGGGATTGGTCGTATCCCAATAGATTGAGTATTCGTCGAAATATCGGGACAGTCCGTCACGGTCGATCGTGTCCTTGTCGTAATGGCGAACTGTCTTTGTCTCTCCGGTCTTTTCGTCGACGATTTCCTCTTCGACGATTCCCTGATAGATATCGCGCTCCTTGTCCTCTCCGAGCTGTTTGCGAACACGACCTCGATAGTCGGAGAACTCCTTGGATACGGCCGTGAACGCCGAGGCAGCCGCCATGTACCGTCCATCCAGAATATGATGTGCGGACAGCACGCATCCGACGCTCAGGCCTGTCAGCAGGATCGTCGGTATATATAGACGGGCGATCTCGGCTCCGGTCTCGACATAGACCATCGTCTTGTCGTGCTTCTGCGCCTTGTTGTCGTAGACGATCTCGTCGTCGTTTTCGGCCTCCTTGGCCTTCTTGGAAATATCCACCATCTTGTTCTGATGATGATCCATAACGGTATCCAGCTTCATCGTGGAATATACCGCGAAGCCCGTGGCGGCCACACCTGCGACGATACCCACGCCGACGAGAATCTGCGGGGAATGCTTGTCAAGTTGTAGCAACGCCTTGTTGCCGAAACGTACGATGGTTTCCTTTACGCTCATGTTTATTCCTTTACGTTGAAAATATGATCTCGGAGATCTCCGGAACGTCTCCGAGAATATTGTTCAGTATTCGAACGACCACGGTTCGTCGCTGGGACAGAGACGCGCCGTGGCCACACTGGTGCCTTTGTCGATGGTGATCTCGAAGATCGTTTCATCGTCTTCCAGCACCTTGACGCCGGTATCGTCATCGTTTACTCGATAGTCGAGAGCCTCTTGATCGATCTTGGAAAAATATCGACGGACGCGATCCTTCCAGATACGGAGCGATTTTTGATCCTTATCCGAAATATATCGCTTTTTATCGATGGGAAACAGATCCATCTTTTCGAAGGTGCTGAACTCAGCCATGGTGAGTCCTTCTGTATTCTCCGGCTCTGCGGAGAAGGTCGAGTTTTACGATGACCTGCTCGTCACTCATCTTATCGACCTTCATCTTCCACAAAGGATTGGAATACCACGCTTCCAGAATATGCCGTTCTTCGGATGCGCTCATCGCAAGCTCTCGGTTCTCGGCATATTGAGGACATAGCCATTACGACATCGTGTGATGGTTGCCCGTGCCAGATCACTCCACCCAATGTCGTAATCGGTATATCTTGGGGATATACCGGATGCCTTGAGCAGATCCGCTACGCTGCATAGACCATACTGATCGATGGTATCCCGCAACGTGTCCATGACCGCCTCGGCGTCACGACGATCTCGGAATGTAATATCATCGAAGTCGTTACGGTTTCGGGCTTCGATCGCACGTCTTCCTGTTGAACGATCTCGACTCATCGATGAATAGCTGGTATATCCTCGATTTGCCGAGTTGTTTCTCGGACGAATCTCACCGAAAATCAAACGACTGAATCCCTGGGATACGGTGTCATAGAGCATGTCCTTGGCAGCCGGAATTATGACATCTTTGACGACATATGATGCTACGTTTCGAAGATCGCCGCCGAAAAATGTCTCAGCGACCTTCTGGACCTTGTTTTTCTTCGTTTGGACGACTTCGCCTTTTACGACTTTGTCGACGGTACTTGGTTCGCCCGTGTCCTGTTCAATCCCCAACGCTTCTCTCGAAACGTCGAAGGTCTCCTTGTCGACTTCCGCCATATGGAACTCCTTTCGAAAAATATGAGGAGAGGATCTCATGTGGATCCCCTCCTCACTATAGTTTATGAGAATATCGCGATCAGCCCTTGGCGTTCTGTAGCAGCGTGGTTACGAACGAATCGGCCACTCCATCTTGGGTGTACATCGAGAGCATGAGTTCACCATGGGCTTCGCTCTTGTGGAACTCTTCGATCTCCTCAGGCGTGGCGTGGCGGAATCGAGGCACCATTCGACGTGCTCCGGTCTTCTTGTCGATCTTTTCCTCCTCATAGCGGAAGCCGTACGTCATGTCGACGAAGTTCTCCAAAGCCGTGGTCTTCACCGACATGTCGTCGGAGGAAAGGTCGTCCGATAGCTTCTGGAGCTTACCGTTCTTCAGCATATCGACGATATCGTTATTGTCGAGATGGAAGAGCAAGGTCTCGCTCTGCTCGACGCCATCGATGTCGGTGTAGGTGACGGTCTTCTTAATCATGATATGGTTCCTTTCTGGAATATATGGTTGTTATGGTTGAAAAATATAGGCCCATGCTTCCATGAGCCTATACGTCTATCAGTTTTCATCGGACGATTTGTCGTCCAATTCGAGAATGTTCTCAGCTTCGCTCTCGGCTTCCGCCTTTCTTTCATTCACCTTGCGGATCGCGTTACATACGACCTTCTGAGTCACCGATTTGGTCACCACGGTAAGCGCCGTTCCGGCTACCGTAACTACCAAACCAACGGCGATCTTCTTCGGATCGACATCGGCGTTCTTCGCAAGGTTCTTGACGATGGCATTACCAAGAGCGTCACCAAATGATTCCTTCATTGTAGTTCCTTTCGTTGATGAATTACTTCATTATATGACATGATTTCATCACGAATCAGTACCTGCGCGTCGTATCCGCCACCGGACTTGTGGAGAACCGCATGACCAGACACGGGATATTGTTATTGGAAAGCATCGACGAAAACGAAACATCGATTCGGTCGTCGATGGTCCATCCGAGTTCCTCGCCGATCGGAGCCGGATCGAGACCGAGTTTGTCATAGAACTCATTGAGACCGACCCACATGCCGGGACCGTTGATGAGTTCGTAGTTGAGATCGTTCACGGCCTTGCGAATGGATTCCGGATCGGAATGGAAATATCGGTCCATGAGCTGATCGTAGCACAGAACATCACCGATTCCGGGAATCAGATCCTGATCGGATGGCGGGTTCTTGCGAATATGATCCTTGGAGATCTCATCATCGATTTCCTGCGCCTTCTCCTTTCCGAGTTCCTCGACGATCTTGGTCCGGTATTCTGATGCGGCCTTGGTGGCCATGGTGTACGCCGATGCATAGGCGGCAATCTTTCCGGCCGAGATCTGATGATGGCCGATGACGCATGCAATGGTCGTTCCGACCATAAGCACCGTGGAAATATAGCACGGCACGACACGCTTGACGACCTCGCTCTTCGGCATATCATCATGCTCCATCTCGATCTCCAGCATGACGTCACGGGCCTTGACGGCATCATGGGCTGCACATACGGCCGTGCCCACAACACCAGCACAGGATACGACGGTCAGAATCGTACCCGCGTTGTGTTTGATGAAATCCTTGACGGATTCAAGATTCATTGGTTGCTCCTTTCGTTTTCATAAGTCATATCGCCGTAGAGTGTTTTGGAAAATGATTCCTTGAGCATCGAACGAAACGCTTCTTTTCGTTCACTTTTCGGAAGCGTTCTCAAATATCGACGATTCCTGAACAGCACCTGAACGGCTGTGAATATGATCCAGATCATGACGATAAAAGATCCGATCTTGGCTTTCATTGCAATCCTTTCAGAAAATAAAGGCGCCACGTTTCCGCAGCGCCTTTACGGCATTGAAAAATGTCACTCCTCGACGGACGTGGAATCCACATCGTCGGAAGAGTCCTCGATGGCCTCCGGTTCGGTGACATCGATCAGTTCATCCGGTTCGCCGATGCACTTGACGACCGCCAAAGCCGCAACGGCTCCGACGACGATCGCGCCAACGGTGAACTCGTACTTGTGATCGACCACGAACTTCTTGGTCTTCTTGAACTGTTCTTTCATGGTATTATCCTTTCCTTGAGGTTTTATCCTTCATCATATGCCATGTTTTCGCCGCGAAATATCCGACTGCGGAACTCCCGGACATGGCCTTCGATCCGATCGGCTTCGATGTCCGGTCGTCGGACCATGCCGATCCGCATCTTGCAGACATCTCGGAAACACATGTCGATCGATGTGAAGTCCATCTCATCGGCCTGCATGCGCCGATCGATCTCTTTGGGATCGTCTCCACGCACGAGCAGTCGCGCCTTCCGGACATCATCGGGCACGTCAAGATATATACCGAAGACGTTCTCGATCTGGTCATAGATGCGTAAATATGATTCCGGATCGATGACGGCGACACTATCCACCGCGCGATAAAGATCCGACCATGCGAATGCGTAGCTCCACACGCCAAAGACGGTGGAATATGTCCGCACACAGGTCAGTTCCCCATCAAGAAACGCGTTCTCGAATTCGGCGTCGGTGACGAAATGATAGTCGACGCCTTCGATCTCGTTGTCCCGTGGAGGCCTGGTCGTATATGCGAGGATCTGTTCATACCCACGACACTCCAATTCCTTGGCAAGCGTGGTCTTTCCCGATCCCTGGGGACCGATGAGGAAAATATGGACACAATCGCTCATGATCGCCTTCTTTCTTTTCGGTCCGGTGTGTACGAAGAAATCGAAGTCCGCATCCGTCCCACCGTAATAATGGTTGACGGTGAAATAACACAGCAGTCCGGATTTGGTCCCGACCACCATATGGTTCCATCCATCAATTCGGAAACATAGCCGTTCGCTCCAATATTGCGGAAAATATCGTTCGAAGACATAATCGATCCTATACACGCATGGAGTCATGAGTTTCTTCTAAGGAAACGGAACACGATCCAGATAAGCCACAACCCTCCGGTGAGACCGGTCAGGACTAGGTCCAACAGGAAATTGAGAATTCCATATTTCTTTTTCATAACACAATCCTTTCAAAAAATATAACCCCATGTTTCCATGAGGTTATATCGTTGGCGTAATTGACATTACTTGCTTGAAGTGGTTGATGCAACGGCGTTGAAAGCTTCGACAACAGTCATTTTCGTTTCATCATCGAGCGTCTTCAAGGCTTCATTAAATTGCATTGCGCATCCTATTGCGTCGGTGTTATACTGATCAATCCTTCCGGAATGATAGCCGGAACGATAGCAATATGCACCGAACGCAAGTGTGACGATTCCGCAAGCGCCGATAATCAAACCGGTCTTGTGCTCGTTGATGAACTGCTTGACGTTGTTCATCTTGTTTTCGTTGTCGTTCATGGTAACTCCTTACTATAATGAATTATCCTTCACTATAGTCCATGTTTCGGACGCGAGAAAATAAGAGCCCATGTTTCCATGGACCCTTATCCTGAATCTCCGTTCGTATTTGAACGTCTGTTGTCAGATCTTCGGCTTCGGAATGAAACTCAGCGCCTTTGTTGTAATGACGTGGTCGGTCTCGAATGCGAACATCAGTCCCAGACAAACCAACGTCCCTCCGACCCCGACGACCTTCGCGATCATGGCGTTGTGATCTTCGTTATACATCTTCTTCGCTTCCACCAAGACCTTGAGGTCATCGACGGCCATGCGGGCGTGATCGTCATCGACCGCTCCGTAAATATTGGCCAACGCCGCGTCGATATTGTCATCGAACGCCTTGTTGATGTTCCGATGCTGTGATTCGAACTTCATAGTGTTCTCCTTTGTTCGGTTACTTCACTATAAGACATGTTTTGGGCGCGAAGGCCAAAAAATTAAGAGGCCATGATATGATCACGACCTCTTAACCTTATGGAAAGGAAATATCACTTATTGGCAATATACTTGTTGTACTGCTTCGTGCTGATGCCCAGGATGATACCCAGGAACCAGTCCGCGGCCATCACGACCGACAGCACGACCTCCGCGTACGGAAGTCCGGTTGCGCCGGCGATGATGGCGTACAGCACGCCAAGACCGGGCAGAATATACTGCACGATCCACTTCATGATGTCGTACGTCTTGTCCGACATGAGCAGCGGGATGATCTCCTGCTGGACGAAATCGGGATCGAAGACCTCATCGGTCGACTCCGGAGGAGTCGGTTCGGTATTCTGATCTGTCATCTCTTCTCCTTTCTTGTTTCAACGATATCGAGCGGAAGCTTGTTGACCTCTTCGGCGACCTTCTTGGCGTAGCCGTTTCCACCCATGGCGCTGTATGGGTAATAGAGGTATTGATTGAATTCATCGAGGTCATCGAGAGTGATGCGGTTCTGCTCCAGATAATGCTTGCCGACCTCCACGATCTTGGCGTGGGCAAGACCTCGCACCATCTTCTCGATGGCCTTGATGCGTTCGTTCTCCGAATCGTCCTTCTTCTTGCGATTGTTGATGACCGTGGTGACGAATGCCCAGAGTCCAGATGAAGCGAACACTGAGCATACGACGGTGACGATCGTCTGGACCCATGGGTTCATATCGATTCAGTCACCTCCGCATCAAACGGTCAACGTGGTCGACCACTTGGTGAGACTCTCCTTGATGCGCTTGCGTTGCTCTGGAGTGGCGTCCCTCCACATGGTCTCGACGTCCATCTTGAGGTGGTTGAGCTGCTCGTCCGGGGTCATGGTCGTCATCGTCTTCGTCCTCGTCGCGGCCTTCTCGATCGTCGCCTTCCTTCATGGCCTTGACGACGGTCTTGTAGTAGCAGGCCTCCCAGCAACACTTCTCCGCTTCGGCCAGGTGATGGATCATGTTGATCATCATGTCCATGCCCTGGACGTCCTGGATGGTGCTGCGTTCGACGTCGAGATCGTCCATCTTCCCGCGGACCTTGCGCATGAGGGAGTCCTTCATGTCGCAGATGCCGTCGAGATCCTTAGTCATATGCGTCATGGCAGCCTCCTTATGCGATCCTGCGAGCGGTGAATGCCGCGTTCGCGTCGATGGTCACCGGTTCGGTTCCGGTGTTGGTCACGGACAGCGTGACGTCCTCGCCTGGGCACACCTTAAGATATGTCCGGGCTGCGAGGTTCTGGTACGAATTGGCGGTGCCGATGGTCTCGATCATTGCAGTCTCGGCCAACGGGGTGCCGTCGATGGTCATCGCCAGCTGAACCTCGGTTCCCGCGGTGCCGCTGGTGACGTTTCCGTTGAAGCTCAGATCGAAGATGCTCGCCTGGCCGCATCGGTTCCCTCGGCCACGCAACCGAACGGCTCCGGACCCCTGGCGATGATACTCGGACCCGCCGCAGCCGTTGCGGTCGCATCCGGTGTGGATCACCGTCAGGTTGAAGGTAACAGTCCCGCCGACGGGGATAACCTCCACGGCGGAATTCGACAGAACAATCATCGGTTATACCTTCTTTCCGTGGCTCAGCAGCCGCAGGACTGATAGCAGTTCTGCTGGCCA
>OGPZ01000802.1_pt1 | contig 25815 bp, 15 predicted proteins | sample 1553111 | NCBI WGS metagenome assembly OGPZ01 (sample SAMEA2579968, study PRJEB22360) | human gut metagenome
GCTTGTCGGTGTGACAGGCAGTGACTCCTTTTCGCAACAGGCAGCCAATAGGCATACGCTTATGCAAGTTAGCCAAAATTCCTTTTTCATTTCCAATATTAACCTAAAAGAAAAATCATATTATATATTGTTCTCTGGCCGTCAAAATCATAGTAAATAGATTTTCAGCGGGAGTTGTCGAAGGAATCGCGCATCCTGCATTCAAAATGAACCGTGGATTACCTTTGAAAACTGATAATAATTCAACCGTTTTTTCTTTAACCAATTCAGGTGTACCGAATGCTAAAACTCCAGCAGGATCAATATTGCCTGCAAAAACAGTTTTACCACGCATCTTTTCTTCAGCCCGGTTGATGTTTGTTTTGTAATCCAGTTCCAAAACGTCAGCTTTGCATGTAAGCATTTGGTCGATAATGATATCCGTGTTACCACAGATATGTAATAGATATGGAACCCCTGATTGATGAGCATATTCGCAAACTTTCTTTTCGTAAGGGAGTGCGAATTTCTTATACATATCAGGAGACAACATGGAGGGACCGGCCGGACTATCTCCGTTGGATACCATATCTGCACCGGCTTCTACCATCATTTTAATAAATTGAGAGGTAGCTTCGTAACAATAATCCAACAATTCGAAAACAGCACTTTCTTCTTCTAAACATAAGTCCATCATCATATTTTCTACACCACGGATCATTGTGGCGAGTGAGAATGGTGCTTGGTCACAATTTCCCCGGATATAAATTTCATTTTTGAAATGAGTTTTTAGTAGACTTACAGCTTCACACCAAATATTTGCGTATTGATAGCTTTGTACATTGACCGGTTTTAACTTGTCCAGCTCTGTTAAAGAGGATAAAATACCAGTATGAGAGCGGGCAGGTTCTGTTTTCGGAAAATCGACTTTTACCCCGCATGCGCCGGCAAGTGTAACTGTATCAATGTCTACAACAATACCATCATACTGATATTTTTCTACAGCGCGTATAAAACATTCGGCTATAACCTTCGGATTGTTCCGGTATTGTTCCATGGTGTATCCTGCCTCATTGACGGCCATCATGAAATTGTGCAGCATAATAGGTGTCTTATCCGGCATTTTGCCGGCAAGAGCTGCTTTGATTCTTTCGTATCCTGTCATGTTAAATTGTATTTATGAATTTTCTAATTCTATTTCTTCTAATGATTTATTAGTCGTTTCAAACAGGTATTTCTTAAAGAAAAAGTATCCTGTAAGTGTCGTGATCGCAAAAAAAACGAAACAATATCCTCCGCCATTAGGCAGTGCCCCGGTTACGATGGGGAACAAGAAGGAAATACTCCCGTTTACTATCCAGTTGGATAATGAGCCGATGGACATACCCTGCGAACGGATATTGTTGGGGAATATTTCTCCTAACAACACCCATGAAACCGCTCCCATAGAAGAAGCAAAGAGAGCTACGAAGGAGACTAACGCCATCAATAAAACCCATGCCGGAAAACCCGTACTGAAATAAGAGGCTGCCAATACTGCCAACGTTACGGACATTCCTGCCGTGCCGAAAAGAAGTAACTTCCTTCTTCCGATTTTATCGATTAATGACTTTGCCAGTAAGGTGAAAGCCAGGTTGGTCATCCCGATAATAACAGTTTGTCCTATGGCTGCGTTGGTAGAGAATCCTGCCGCCCTGAATATGTCTGTCGCATAATACATGACGATTGCAATTCCCGATAATTGGCTGAAAATACCGACTGCAATGCCTATTAGCATGAATCGCAGATAGGGCTTTTTGAATAGTGGAGGACAATCTTGCTTATTGTCTTGTTTATGGAGTGATGCTTGTATCTCCCGGACCAACTTTATGCTGTTTCCCGGCGAATTATATTCCTGTAGAGCTATATTTGCTTCCGGTATGTATCCTCGTTGAATGAGCCATCGTGGGCTACGTTTGGCTTGCAGTAAGAATGTAAAGAAAAAGAGAGACGGAAGAGCCATTGACAGGAACATGTATCGCCAATTGTATTCGCCTGTATCGATCAGCAGGTAATCAACAAAAAAAGCGGCCAATATGCCGACCACGACTCCCAGTTGGAAATTGATGGTCGAGCTTCCCCGATGTTTAGCAGGGGTAATCTCGGAAAGGTAAATCGGCATGATGACAGAAACAGCTCCTACGGCAATACCTCCTAATATCCGGGCCATGATGAACATCGTAAAGTTATAAGCAAATCCAGTTCCCAGAGCGGATACCAAGAATAATAAAGCGGCTATTTTCATGCTATCCCGTCGTCCGAGCTTGTCTGCCGGCCAACTGGCAAATGAAGCTCCTAAGATACAACCGACAAGACCGGAACTGACTGACCAGCCGACCATTGCATCCGAAAGATTGAAATAGGATGTAAAAAAGGGCATGGCCCCATTTATTACCGCTGTATCGTAGCCGAAAAGCATTCCGCCCAAGGTGGCTATCCAAAAGTATAAGATATGTGTTTTCATGGAATTATTTTTTCGCAAAGATAACTCCGTTAAATAGGGTTTCGTTTAAATTCGGTATTATAGCACTATTTTGAAACAGGGCAACCGCATCAAATTTTCATCTTGACGCGAACACCTAAGCAAAAGGCTTTGTCCTTTTTACAAAATGTCAATTATATCCGGGGAAACAACCGATGTTTTTTTAGAAAATCAAGTTTCACCATTTTCCCAAACACCTGCTGATTAGACAGATGTTGTGATTCGAGGCTTGTTGGGATTATATATGGTTGTGGCGCGGATTATATATAGATAGAATCCGGATTATATGTAGTTGCGTTGGTGATTATATATAGATGTAATCAGACAAACTGCCCCGTCACGGGATTTTATTGGTGTATAGGAAGTTATCTGAAATGTGAAACATGTTTTTATTTAAAAATAGTGTTTTCATGGGGTTAAGATAGAGCCTTGGGGAGAAATATTAAAATTTGGTTCGGTTGCCCTGATTTTGAAATAATACTTATCGGGAAGTACTTTTCTTTTTGTATGAAGTGGGAGAATAACCGTTGTATTGTTTGAACACGGTGGAAAAATAGGCCGGTGAAGAAAATCCAAGATCATAGGCGATATCTTTGATAGAGAACTTGTCCTCTTTCATCATTTCTTGCGCTTTTTCTATTTTCCTGCGGATTATATATTCAGATGGTGGTATGCCGGTCTCTTCTTTAAACGAATGTTTGAACCGGGATACGGAAAGGTTGCATTTGTCGGCAAGGGATTCTAAGTCGAATACTTCAAAAAGGTTCTCGTCTATATAACGGACAATCTTGGTTATGCGGTCACTGTATGTCCTGCCGGAGTTTTTTTCACCGGCATGAATGATATGAAGTAAAAGGGAAAAAAGCAAATTGTTCAACTCCATTTTGGTTAGCGGCTCTTTGCTACGGAAGTAGGTAGATATGATTTTTAGAAGCAAACGTTCGCATTCGGCGCCCCCCTTAAAGAGCCGTTTGGGTAATTGCAGTAGTCTGGAAAAAAGTTCACAGGCATTTGAATGGTTTAATCCCAGGTATTCTTTACCCTCTTGAGGCCTTTTCAGAACCATCCAGTATAAAACTCCTTTTTCTTCCGGAACCTCACCTGTACCATGTATCTCGTCAGGGAAAGCAATAAATACATCTCCACCGTATAATCTGAAAATACTGTCGCCAACAAAGTATTCCTGGCTTCCTTTTGCCAAATAACAGATTTCAATCATATCCGGATGGGTATGGGAGGGAAGTATGGTTTGTGTATTAACATAATTGTATCTTCCGAATTCATCGAAGGCGTCAATGCCATGTTTCTTCATATTTAAGATAAGTCGGCTGATTTCTCTGTTTCTCATTTGTGTTTATGGATTTAAAAGGTTGTTATTCCATACAAATATACTTTTTATTTTGTTTTCATCCAGGGCAACCGCATCAAAATTTCAACATCCAAACAATCAATATATGTATCTTAAGTATTTAGTTCTTTAGTTTATAAGTTCTTGCTTTATATCAACTCAAAAACTGAAAAACTTATAAACTTATTTACTTATCAGGCTGAACGCCGGATATTTATAGCACAGGGCAATGCCCTGTGTCAACGTCTCAAATCGTGCGAAAGCCCTGCAAGGGGCGGAACTGCCTTTCATAAAATGATCCATGTTCCGCCCTTTTCAGAGCTTAAAAAAACTCTTCTCATTTCCCGGGAGGCCGGGTCATAAAATCAAAGGTTCCGCCTTACGCCTTATTTAAGCGGTTAATAAATTTTGATACGGCTGCCCTGATTCTAAAATCCGTATCTGTTTAAAATCCGCGTATTCTGCGTCAAAAAACAAAAATAAACTTTTTGACCCTGTCTTCTGTCTTTTTGCCCGAAATCTGTTGTTTCCGCTAACTCGTACTTTCTCGTTTTTCCGGCTGAAAAGTCCGGAAACCGCCCGTTTTACCCCTCGTTTCCCGAAATGATGCAAATGACTTCCTAAATGATTACGATCATTTCCCGGGATTATTTGCATGACCGGGGGTAAGTCATGCAAATGATTTGGGAAAATCATGTAAATAATTTCCCGAAAACGTACTGTTTCTCTCCCAAAATCGGCGGAAAAATCAAAATTTAACACTGTTTTACACTAAAACGACGAAAAAATCCGAACTTGATGAGAATATTAATAAGATAGAAGATGATTGAAACAACCAGCTAAAAGATATTATTCCGATTATTTTATGGGTATAAACGCATGATTCCTTCGTGAAGAGTGACAAGTTGAAAAAGCTTAATCCCCCAAAAAACGCCTTTTTTTCCGGCGGTTTGCCGTAAGCTCCGAAAAACCGGATTCTCAGCGACTTCGTTTGACAGAATGACAGTTTTGACAATTTGATAGTTGGGGCTTTTTCAACACAGAGCCGGAAAACACGGAGTTTTTTATCTGCGTGTTTAATCTCGGGGCAACCCGCAATGGAAAGTTCCTGCTATCTGCTCCCATTCTCCGTAACCGATAAAAAAACATTCAAAATAGTGCTATGATATTTTTTTTTATCTATAAGAGCTTTGGTATCTTTATTTTTACACTCATTAATTATAAACTAAAAAAACGATGCGGAACAAATTAAAAACAATGATAAATGATAACTGAAGAGGATAGGTATAAGTAAATAAGTTTATAAGTTTTTGAGTTTTTCAGTTGATGTAAAGCAGGAACTTATAAACTCAAAAACTAAAGAACAGAATACTTATATCGTTTTTTTTATTATATTAATTGCTCTAATCTAATTTAATGTTTTTATATATGAAATTATTAACCGGTAAATTAGCATTACTCCTGCTAATGTGTAGCAGTTGTAACATAACAGAGAATGTATGTGAAGATTTTGTACCCGAATACAAAGGGACATGGAATAAACCACCGACTCGCATGCCGACAAGTTTAACCCCGGATGGGGCTATTTGTGGAAATGGCGATATAGGAATGGTGTGGGGAGGAACTCCCGATTCGCAATGTATTTATCTATCTAAAAATGATTTTTGGAAAGCTCAAAACGGGTATCCGACAGGAGGAATTGGTTATATTGGCAAATTGTTGATAACCTCTGAGGGTATGGAAGGCGCTTCGTATGATGTAGAGCAATCTATTGCAGATGCTACATTGCAAGGTTTTTTTTCGAAACCAGATGGAGCTTCTTACCGGATGCGTTCGTGGTGTGCTGCTTCCGAAAATGTACTGGTGGTTGAACTGCAAGCCGAAAATGTTCCAGTTAAGTTTGGTGTAGATTTAATTGTAGAGGAATCTGAAGGAGCAACGACAGAAAAGGGATCTGAAGGGAATATAGATTGGTTTGTTCGTAAGTATGAAGGAGGTACATTGGAGTGGTCCAGTGCCGTGTCTATCGGAGTGTGTGCGTTGAATAAAGAAAATTTTAAGGAAATTGCCTTGAAACCGGGCGAGTCGGTGCAATTGGTTTTGTCATTTTGTAGCAACCATGATAGCCAAGAGTTTATTAAAAGATCGGTGGAAATGGTCCGTACGATAGATAGTAACAAAATAAGTACTTTGTATGAATCTCATAAACAATGGTGGACATCGTTTTGGAATGAATCTCAAGTAACATTGGATGATCCGGAATTAGAGAAATACTACTATGGTTCTCATTATCTTTTAGCTTGTTGTAGCCGCAATACGAATTTCCCTCCGGGATTATGGGGAAACAGCATGTCACGTGATAAGGTAGCTTGGTGTGGCGATTATCATTTGAACTATAATTACATGGCAGCTTGGTGGGGTGTTTATTCTTCGAACCATATAGCTCTTTCGGAACCATTTGACACACCTGTTCTTGAGTACATGGAAAAGGCTGAGCGACATGCTAAGGAATATTTGAATAAAAAAGGGGTTTATTACCCGGTCGGTATCGGCCCCAAGGGTTTTTGTTCGAGTATGTACCCTTTGAAATCGGAAGATATGATGAAGATGTACGGCATTTCGAATCATGATATTGAGCATGGTTATATGTTTTTAGGGCAAAAAAGTAATGCGGTTTTTTGTACAACCAATATGTTTATGCGTTATTATAGTACATACGATGAGGCCTATGCAGAAAAAGTATATCCTTTTATTCGTAAAGTAGCCGATTTTTGGGAAGATTATTTGGTGTACGAAGATGGTAGATATGTTGATTATAATGATGCCTTTTGGGAAGTTGGTCCGTGGGAAGGTAAGGATTGGGAAAATAATTTTGGAGATTATAACCCTACTCAGGCTTTGGGGTTGTGTCGTATGCTTTTTAGAGGAATTATTGACATGAGTAATTTTTTGGGTAGAGATTCTGAAAAATTGGAAAAATGGAATCATATACTTACTCATTTGAGTGATGTCCCGACAGTAGAAGAGGATGGGGTTACTCGTATCAAAGCTTGTGAAGGAGGTGGTGGATCCGGCAGTCGTACTGCCCCTGGATTTGGTCGGGTGATGGCTCATGGGTTGGTTTTTCCATCAGGCTCGTTCGGTCCAATAAGAACACCGGGTTTTGCCAAAATACTTTTAGATGAAGTTTACCGATGGAATGAACCAATGGATACGAAATATAAAATGCATGATGCCGGTTGGGATAATTTGAGTAATGGCTTTGAAACCTATTATACTTGTGCCGCCCGTCTCGGGTATGATGGAGAGAAACTTATATCAGAATTGAAGAAGCGTATCAAGAAAACGGCTCAACCCAATCTTTGGATTGGACAGTCAGGAGGAGGAATAGAATGTTTTAGTGCTGTTCCTTCCTGTATTAATGAAATGTTACTGCAAAGTTACGAAGGCGTAGTTCGTGTATTTCCTGTTTGGCCTAAGGAAAGGAAGGCTAGTTTCCGTGATTTACGAGCCTATGGAGCATTTTTAATAACCTCTTCATGTCAAGATGGTAGTGTTGAGTCTGTTTCTATAAAGAGTGAAAAAGGTCATACTTGTAAAATAGAAAATCCATGGAAAGGGCAAGTTTGTACAGTGATACATGGGGATGGCTCTAAAGAATCTTTTAGTTCTGATGTTTTTGAATTTAACACTCAAAGAGGAGAAAATGTACGATTAATGGTTGATAGATAAATTATGGCTTTATTTTCAACATGATTGTATACGGTTTTATAAATCGGCCGACAGGGTTGTTGAATCACAGGATTTTCTTGATAGACAAGGCCTTTGCCAAAATGTGAAAGATGTTCAAATAAAAATATCCGTTATTCTCAAGAAAACATCCGACTTTTTTTCCTGAATCGGATAAAAAAGGAAGCCGGTCGGCCGCTTGATTGCCTGTATATGTAGCGTTTGTTACATCTACAAGTAATCCGGATTTGAACTGTATATAATTGGAATTGTATGTAATAGTAAATATCGGGAAGAGCTTTTGCCGGTGAATCAGTCGGGTTTGAAAATATATTTTAACTAAAGGTGCGGTTACCCTGAAATAAAACAATTTCTTGACTGAAAATTTGGTGCGGTTGTCCTGACGATGAACTAAGATTATTAAAAAAACATTCAAAATAGTGCTATAACATTTCTTTGAACCTGTAAGTCACTTGGTAACTCTACATTTGCAAATGTTAAATCTATTTATATCATGAAACGAAGAGATTTTTTAAAAAGTACCGGTTTGATAGCTTCTTCAACGGCTATCTTCGGACAGACAGAATTATTGAATGCCGCACAAGCTAGTTCGATAACAGACATACCGGCCGTTGCGGACGATCTGGATGCCAAATTAAAGAAACCATTGACCGCTATTATTATCGGTGCCGGCGGGCGAGGTGGTGTCTATGCCCAATACGCAGAAAAGTTTCCGAATTCACTTAAGATCGTAGGTGTCTCCGACATCAACGAGTTTCGCAGAAAACGGATGTCTGATCGTTTTTCAGTGAAAGAATCATGTCGCCTGGGAGATTGGAGTGAAGTCTTTAAGAAGCCGAAATTTGCGGATATTGTCTTCATAACTACTCCCGATCATTTGCATTATACCCCTTGTATGAAAGCTTTAGAGATGGGGTATCATGTATTGTTGGAGAAACCAGCCGCTCAAACGGAAAAGGAATGTACTGACATTTTGAAACAATCGCAAAAGTATAATCGTATCGTGGCAATCTGCCATGTACTGAGATATGCACCCTATTTTAAAGCACTCAAAGAAACTGTCGATTCAGGAAAAATCGGAGAGTTGGTAAGCATCCAGCACCTGGAACCGATCGAACGTATCCACTTCTCTCATTCGTATGTGCGGGGTAATTGGAATAATTCAAAAAAGAGTACTCCTGCCGTCATTTCCAAATCGTGCCATGACTTGGATATTTTACGATGGATTGTAGGGAAACCGTGTAAAGAAGTGACTGCTTTCGGTGACCTCTCTTATTTTAAAGCATCCAAGGCCCCGCAGAAGGCGACAAAGCGTTGTTTGGATTGCCCGATAGAACGTGAATGTGCCTTTTCTGCCAAGCGGATTTATTTCGATAGACGCATGTGGTTGCATGTGTTCGACCTGGATGGTGACAAACAACAGCAGGGTGAACAGATCTTGTCTTATCTGCGGACGACTGATTACGGCCGTTGTGTCTTCCATTCGGATAATGACCAGCCGGATCATTTCATTATGAATATGAAGTTTGAAGATGGTGTGACTGTTGCTTTCTCGATGGAAGCTCTGACCTCTTATGGTGGACGACGGACACGTATCATGGGTACCAAAGGGGATATTGTGGGTGATATGCAATCATTTACAGTGACAGATTTCTTGACCGGGAAACAGGAAAAATGGGGAACTGACATAAACGACGGGCATGGCGGAGGAGACCTTCGTCTGATTCGAGACTTGTTATGGGCGGTCGATAAAAAGAATGAATCTTTGTTAACCAGTAGTATAGCTGCCTCTATTGAAAGTCATGTGATGGGATTCAGGGGTGAGCGGTCAAGATTGGAAGGAACAATAGAAAGGCTTTAGGTACTTAAAATTATGTGGGTTGTTGAATTATTGGAGTAAGTGTAAGATGATTTAATACTATACAAAAGGATCATGAATAAAAAAGTTTTAACATATTGCATATTGTTATCTGTTTTCTATCCCGTAAGTAACATATATGGAAATGAAGCTGTTTTGTCTCCTCGTAGTAATGTGGTTTCCCAACAGGGTAACATAAAAGGTATAGTGAATGATGCTATGGGGCCGATTGTTGGAGCTACTATTATAATAAAAGGAACAACGGTTGGTACTGTAACGGATATGGATGGGAATTTTACCCTACCCTTGAAAAAGGGAGATGTTATCCAAATTTCTTATGTTGGATATATAACACAAGAAGTTGTTTATACGGGACAAACAGTATTGAAGGTAACATTAAAAGAAGATACTAAGGCACTGGATGAGGTAGTGGTTATTGGTTATGGTGTTGAGAAAAAGGTCAACTTGACTGGTTCTATTTCCAATGTGAAAGCGGAGGATTTGACAGCAATTCCAACATCTAATTTATCGAATACACTGGCCGGACGTGCTCCGGGAATGACAGTTACAGGTAATTCGGGTTTGATGGGAGCAACATCAGAAATAAGATTACGTGGCGGTTTTGGAGATCCGCTTTTTGTTATTGATGGGGTAATCCAGGATAAAGAGGCTTTTGACCTTCTAGAACCGAATGAAATTGATCAATTGAGTTTTCTGAAAGATGCAGCAACCGCTTCGGTGTATGGTTCTGCTGCTGGTAACGGTGTTGTACTGGTTACGACAAAGGGCGGTGTAGGAAACAGTAAACCGATTTTTGAATATCAGGGTTCCTATACGTTTAGCAAACCAACTAAGGAGTTATTATCTGATATGTTCACAGCTACGGATGAGTTGATTTATCAAAACAGAGTGGCCGAGTTTAGTGGACTACCTTTGCCGAATGGAGAGGAAGAGTTTGAATATTTCAAAGACAGAAGCTATGACGTGAATGATTGGATTTGGCAGACACCTTGGAACACTAAACATTCTTTAAGTGTGACAGGAGGAAGTGAAAAAGTAAAATATTACGTTATGGGAAGTTTTCTGAATGAAGAAGGATCATACGAAAACATGAACAACAAGAAATATTCTTTGCGTTCCAATATTACGATGGATTTGTCCAAATATATTACCATGAATGTAAATCTGTCTGCTTATCAACGTGATTACAAACGATTCTATTGGCCTTTTGAAGAAGGAGATGACCAATCTGTATGGAGTTTTTACAGGTGTACGTTTAATTCTTTGAAAACGCTTCCTTTTTATTCATACGCGGATGGAACACCGGCTAATGAGCCGACAGAGTATCCGATTTATCCTGCTATCGGATCATGGCAAGGTTGGAATGTGATAGATCAGGTGGTAGGTGATCGTTATTTGAAAAACAGAAACCGAAATATGAATGGGATCTTGTCTTTTAATATAGATTTGGGATTTATCACAAAAGGTTTATCAACAAAGGTTGTGGCGAATTATATCGGTGATGACTTTACTCAGAAAAGGTATATGACATATCAAAAAAATTATACTTTTCAGTCAGATAAATCATCAACGAACCGCTTTAAGCCTGCTCCTTTAGACTTAAATGATTATATGGTTTTTAATTTCGGCCATCCCAATGAATATTTGGATTACACTACTAAAACATTGTGGAGTGAGCAATTCAACTGGTTTTTGAATTATAACAATCAGTTCGGAAAACATGGAGTTTCGGCTATGGCCGTATTTGAACAGGCTTCCAATGGCGGGGAATATGTGATGGCTAAAGGGGAAGATCCTTTGACTAATATTGACCAGATGTTTGTCTTTTCCACTGATGCAACCAAACGGTATGGAAATGCTCGTGAATACACCGGAGGACGTTTGTCGTGGATCGGTCGTTTCAATTATAATTTTGATTCAAGATATATAGCAGAGTTTTCATTTCGCTATGATGGAAACACATTATTTCCAAAGGGAAAACGTTGGGGATTCTTTCCATCTGTATCTGCTGCATGGCGCATAAGTGAAGAGCCATTTATGAAAGAGTATAGCAACTGGTTAAGTAATATGAAATTTAGGGCTTCCTATGGTACGACAGGTAATGATTTGAATGTAAGTAATAAAGAAATAGCTGAATTTTCATACATTCAAAAATATGTTTCCGGAAGTAATTATTTGTTTGGAAATGAATTGTCAAACGGTATAAAAGCCGGAGATGTTCCTAATGTAAACCTGACATGGGCAACTTCTACTACTTATAATGGAGGTTTAGACTTTGGATTTTTAGGGAATAAGCTGAGCGGTACATTCGACTACTTTTATCGTAAAGAAACAGATATTTTAGGAACACGTACAGTTACATTGCCAAGTACTTATGGACAATCATTGGCGCCGGAAAACTATGCGGCTCGTTCGTGGAGAGGTGGCGAATTATCTTTGGTTTGGCGGGACAAAGCATTACAGAACACAATTGATTATTCGCTTTATATGAATTTAGGTTTTTCCCGCGATCAATGGGATAAATTGGATGAATCAGCCATTTATAAAGAAGGCGGAAATTTGGCAGACCTTTCTAAGGTTGGTATGTCCGACAGCCGTTTGATTGGGCTTAAAGCTGTTGGGCTTATCAAAACACAAGAACAGGTTGATGAATTGAAAGCCAAAGGTTTTAAACAATTTGGTCGTGATCCCTATTTGGGCGGAATCTTGTTTGAGGATACTCGGGGCGATGGTTATCTACCCGGTCCTGATGGCAAGATTGATGAAAATGATACTTACAACTTAATTTCTGAAAATACCACTCCGCGTATCAATTATGGTTTCGGCGGTAGTATAACTTGGAAAGGGATTACTGTAGATGTTCATTTCCAAGGTGTAGGAAAATATGATAGGTGCGTAGGCGGGGCTGATGGTGGATTTTATCAATGGGGAGCAGCTACCCGTCCTTATTTCCCTATTTGGACAAGCGAAGATTGTTGGAGTGAGGATAATCCAAACGGCAAATATCCACGTGTAATAGGGCAAAGCTGGTATGAATCCGGTACCGGGAAGACCAGTTTTTGGTTGCGAAATGGCGCTTATTTGCGCTTGAAAAACTTGAATATCGGATACGATTTGCCAATGTTGTTATTAAGACCGTTAGGCTTGACACATGCTCAGGTATTTATGAACGCGACGAACCTGTTCTCAATATCAGCAATTAACGAATTTATGGATCCGGAACAAGCTTATTATGACTCATATCCAATAATGAAATCTTTCACATTTGGGTTAAACTTTAAATTTTGAAGATTAAGTAAATAATAAGTTTATTAGTTTATAAGTTTTTGAGTTTTTTCAGTTGATGTAAAACAGGAACTTATGAACTTATAAACTCAAAAATTAAAGAACTGAATACTTATGATACATCTAATAAAAACTCTTTTCCTGTCTTTCTTTTTGGTTACGGTAGGGGCATCGCTTCCGAGCTGTGATACGTTAGATATAGAAAACTTGAATAGTTACGATGCAAACTCTGTTTGGAGTGATGAAAAGTTAGCTTCGGCCTATGTTACTCATTTGTATGCGAATGTGTTTGGAAATTGGAATCCTAGTGCCGATCAAAATTCAGAGCAGTTGTCTGGTATTCCTTTCTATGAAAGTTCAATCACTATAGTTGGAAGTAGTTATAAAAAATGGAGTTATAACATTATCAGGCAGATAAACGAAGCAATTCAAGAATTAGAAAAAGATCAGTTGTCAGAAAATGCTAAAAATAAATTGTTAGGACAGGTTTATTTCATGCGTGCTTATGTTTACATGCAAATGGTGATTTATCACGGTGGCGTTCCTTATATTACAGTTCCGCAAGACAAAGACAAAGATGATTTATATGTGAAAAGGACACCAACAATCGAGTGTTTTAGATTGATGATTGAGGATATTGATAAAGCTATTTCTTATTTGCCGGAAAAGAACTTATCTTCTTCTGCCGATTATGGGCGTATTGACCAGTGCTTTGCGAAAGCCTATAAAGCGAAGATTTTGCTTTATAAAGCTTCTCCGCAGTTTAATCCAAAAAATCCGTATACAAACAAATATTGGGAAGAAGCCTATTTGGCTGCAAAAGAGGCATACGAGTTTGCTGTAGCACATGGAGCAGCTCTTACGAACGAATATGAAAATATTTGGCTGGAAGAAAAAGGACCGGAGGTTATTTTTGCGGTTATAAACACAAATCCAGATAAAGTCGCAACATGGGATGCCGCTCTTCGACCTCAAACATTAAGTCGTAATCAGGCTTGGACAACTCCCACATGGAATTTTGTAAAAAGTTTTCCAATGCTGGACGGGAAAAGTTTTGATGATCCGACAGGAAAGTATTACGTAGGTTCGGAAGACAAATTGTTACAAAGTTTTTGGAAAAACAGGGATCCACGTTTTTCTAAATGTATTTTGTATAACGGTGATTTGTATCCTGTTGCCGGGACTCAACCGGGATATCGACAGTATATGGCATTGGGTATTGCTTCACCTGATGATGCTTATGGTACAAATCCTAATGCAAACACAACCTCTATTAATATGGAGGTGATAACTGGGTTATATGTCCGTAAAGCTACGGATTTATCTTTGACCCAAGATAAGGTAATAACTTATGATAGAGATCATGTCCTTATGCGTTTTGCAGAAGTGATGATGATTTATGCAGAGGCCGCAAATGAAACAGGTCATAGTGATGTGTCCATAGAAATGCTGAAACAAATAAGAAGACGAGCTGGTATAGAAGCCGGCAGGGATGGTTTATATGGTTTAAAAATCGGTTCAAGAGAAGAAATTAGAACAGCTATCTTGGATGAACGAAATATAGAATTTTGTTTTGAAGGGCATCGTTTTTGGGATTTACGTCGTACACGGAATATGATGCGGTTAGATAAATTGCATAAATATGGGATAGAAGCCATTGCTATTAATTCTGATGGGACGGATATGGGTATGGGTATGGCAAAAGAAAAGGCTTCGCAGTTTAGGTTAATTCCGGAGGATTTCAGGTATGTAACCCATTCAGTACCTTTGAATGATGTTGGTGAGCGGGAGTTCTACATAAGAGAATCATTCTATTTTTTCCCGATACAACAAGAGAAAATTGATGAAAATCCTAATTTGGAACAAAATATAGATTGGGGTGGTAATTTTAATCCGGCTTTGGAATAGTTTATATGGACAGTTGGGAAAATGATTGGTTGAATTGTAATTTTGAAGAGTGTTTATTATCTTGGAAATCAGGTGGAATACTCTTTTTAAAAACAAAATGTAAAATGCGAAAACTTATATTATTTATTTATCTTGTAATATTTTCTTTTACAATAAATGCGAAAAACCCTATAAAAGGTTTGTTGGAACGAATTGACAAGGGTGCGTCTGAAAAATTTATTATCGAACAGGAACCGTCAGTCATGGATTTCTTTGAGTTGGATCAACAGGGCGATAAAGTTGTTATCCGTGGAAATAATTATGTAAGTATTGCTACAGGCATTAACTGGTATTTGAAATATTATGCGGGGATTCATCTTTCGTGGAACGGAATGACTGCAGATTTACCGTCTGAACTTCCTCCGGTAATGAAGATAGAACGTCATGAAACCGATTTGGAATATCGATACGATTTGAATTATTGTACTTATTCGTATACAATGGCTTTTTGGGATTGGGATCGTTGGCAAAAGGAAATAGATTGGATGGCGTTACATGGAATCAATTTACCGTTGGCTATTACCGGTATTGATATGGTATGGTTTAATGTGTTGAAAAGATTGGGATATTCTAAAGATGAGATTAATGCTTTTATTGCTGGCCCTGCTTTCCAGGCTTGGTGGTTGATGAACAATTTGGAAGGATGGGGTGGGCCAAACCCTGATAGCTGGTATACGCAGCAAGCTGATTTGCAGAAAAAAATTTTGAAACGGATGCGTGAGTTCGGGATGGAACCTGTTTTACCCGGTTATTCAGGGATGGTTCCGCATAATGCAAAGGAGAAACTTGGACTGGATGTCAAGCCCGGTCTATGGAATTCCTATAATCGTCCGGCCTTTTTATTGCCTACTGACCCGAGATTTGAAGAGATCGCATCTGTTTATTATGAAGAGATGGACAAATTATACGGTAAAGCTAATTATTATAGTATGGATCCATTCCATGAAGGTAGTGCGGAAGGTGTTGATTTACCCGCAGCTGGCCACGCAGTTATGAATCAGATGAAAAAGAATAATCCGGATGCAAAATGGGTCGTGATGGCTTGGGGGTACAACCCGTATCCGCAAATGATTAAAGAATTAAAAAGGGGAGATTTATTGGTACTTGACCTATTCTCGGAAAGTGCACCTAGATGGGGAGATCCAAATTTTGATGGAGGAGCTGAAGGTCCCCGTCCGAATGGTTTTGACGGACATGATTGGTTATACTGTATGCTTCTTAATTATGGAGGAAATGTCGGATTACATGGGAAAATGCAACACCTGATTGATAGTTATTATAGAGCGAAATCGTATCCTGTATTTGGAGAAGATATGAAAGGTGTAGGGTTGACAATGGAAGGGAGTGAGAATAATCCAGTCATGTTTGAGCTATTAACCGAACTTCCTTGGCGGAAGGATAAGTTTGATAAAGATGTTTGGTTGAATAATTATACGGTAGCTCGTTATGGGAAAGATTGTAAAGAAATAAAAGAGGCGTGGAATATTTTATCTAAGTCTATATATAATGCACCAGGTTCATCAAGACAGGCAGGGACTCATGAATCGATTTTCTGTGCTCGACCATCTTTAAACGCTTATCAGGTATCGACTTGGTCTGGAATGAAAGATTATTATAATCCGAATGAGGTAATCAAGGCTGCGAAATTGATGGTTTCTGTAGCTGACCAATTTAAGGGAAATAACAATTTCGAATATGACCTGGTGGATATAGTACGCCAAGCAATTGCTGAAAAAGGCCGTTTGATGTTGAAACTGGTACGCGCTGCTCATGAAGCAGGAGAATATGATTTATACAATGATTTATCGAAGCGGTTTTTGAATTTGATCTTGTTGCAAGACGAATTATTAAGTACACGCTCTGAATTTAAGGTAGGCACTTGGATTGCTCAGGCTCGTAATAAAGGATATACACAAGCGGAAAAAGATTTATATGAATGGAATGCCCGTGTACAAATAACGACTTGGGGTAATCGTGCAGCTGCTGAGCAAGGTGGGCTATGGGATTATGCTCACCGAGAATGGAGTGGCTTGTTGAAAGATGTATACTATGTACGTTGGAAAACTTTCTTTGAAAAGGGTGTAAATGAGAAAATCGATTACTATGCTTTGGATGAAGCGTGGACAAAAAAAACGAATTCGTATAGCGTAAGTTCTTCCGATGATTGCGTGGAAACAGTAAAGAAAATAGTTGAAATAATATTTGTTGATAAAATATAGTATTATGGTTGATTTAGAAAAGTTGTATGAAGCTATTCTGACTGGGAAATTGGAAATGGCTCAAAAGATAACAGATGAAGCGATAACAGAAAATATGGATCTGCATATGATCATTGATGAATATATGTCTCGGGCAATGGGCGATATAGGTAAGCAATTCGAGCAGGGAAAAGCATTTGTTCCAGAGCTGTTGATGGCAGCTCGTGCGATGAAAGGTTCGCTTGAGTTGTTAAAACCTCACATGCAGGGCTCGGCAAGCCATTCTTTGGGGAAAATTATTATTGGAACAGTAAAAGGTGATTTGCATGATATCGGAAAAAACCTGGTAGCTTCCATGTTGGAAGGATGCGGTTTCGAAGTCATCAATTTGGGTATTAATATTTCTGCGGAGCAATTTGTAAACGCTTTGAAAGAACATCAGGCTCAAATCCTGTGTATGTCGGCTTTGTTGACAACAACGATGACCTACATGCGGGAAGTGATCGAAAGTTTGGAACGGAACGGTCTTCGTGATCAAGTTAAAATAATGATTGGTGGCGCCCCTGTTTCTGAAACTTTTTCCCGGCAGATTGGAGCGGATGGTTATAGTGATAATGCCAACGATGCTGTGTTACTGGCCAAATCATTATTATCAGTTTGAAACCATGTATGAATATAAATTGAATTTTGATAAATTATCATTGACCATACATGATTTGTTTATGGAGATAGGATATGGCTGTATGGAACCGGAAGATTCTGTACGGTCTTTGGCGGCTTCTATGTTGGATGATGTTGCATCGTGGGCTGCCCCTTCTTGTACTTTCAGTTTGTTCAATGGACAGGTTGAAAAGGATATGGTTCTTTTGGCAGACGGTGAATGTTTTCATGTTGGAACAACAATAGCTAATTTGTTGAAAGGTTCTACGAGCTTTGCTTTTTTTGTGGCAACAGCAGGTAGAGATTTTCAAGAGTTTCAGAATCAGTTGAAGTTGGAAGGCGATATGTTGAAATGTTTTATTGCTGACGTACTTGGAACATGTATTGTGGAAAAGACTGGTGATTGTCTGGAACAGTTGCTTGAAGATATATTGGGTAAGGAGCGGCATACGAGTCGTTTAAGCCCGGGATATTGCGGTTGGGCTTTATCAGACCAAAAGTCTTTGTTTCGTATTTTGGGAGATTCGCCGTGTGGTGTTCACTTGTCGGATGTTTGTCTGATGGAGCCGATTAAATCGATCAGTGGGCTTATGGGAATAGGGACAAATGTGGTAGAAAAGGAATATGGTTGTCGGTATTGCCAACAGCAGACTTGTTATAGGAGAAAGAACAAATCAAGACATTTATAAATTGTTTAAAATTTACTTATAATTGAAAGGCGATTATGAAAATACAAACATGGATAAAAGAAATTATGTCAGGAAAAGAACGTAAAGCGGTTCCCATTATGACAAATCCGGGAATCGAATTATGTGGTAAGATGGTAAAAGATGCTGTTACGAATGGTGAAGTTCAGGCAGAAGCAATTTGTCGTTTGAACGAGAAATATCCGTCTGCAGCATTGACAACCATTATGGATTTGACAGTTGAGGCAGAAGCTTTTGGGGCAGATATCGTTTTTCCGGAAGATGAAGTGCCTAGTGTGGTCTGTCCACTTGTTTCAGACAAAGATTCGATTAAACGATTGCAAATTCCAAGTCTTAGTTCGAAACGGATTCCTGAATATTTAGAAGCAAATCGCTTGGTCGTAAAGAGGGTAACGAATAAACCTGTTTTTGCTGGATGTATCGGTCCGTTTTCATTGGCAGGCCGCTTGTTTGGTTTGTCTGAATTAATGATTGCATTGTATGTAGAACCAGAAAATATTACTCTTTTATTGAAAAAATCTACTCGTTTTTTGATAGATTATATACAAGCTATCAAACAGACGGGGGTTCATGGTGTTATTATGGCAGAACCAGCGGCAGGTCTGATATCAAATGAAGATTGTCTGTTATATTCCACAAATTATATTCACCAAATCACAGAGGCTGTACAAGATGAGAATTTTATAATAATTTTGCATAATTGTGGAAATACCGGACATTGTACAGATGCAATGGTTCGTTCTGGAGCCGCCGGACTTCATTTTGGTAATAAAATAGACATGACAGATGCGTTATCCAACTGCCCGGAAAATCTTTTAGTCATGGGAAATCTAGACCCCGTCGAACTTTTTAAACACTCGTCAGCGGATAAAGTATACACAAAAACCATGGATCTATTGGAGAAAAATAATTCATGGAAAAACTTTGTTTTATCAACAGGCTGCGATGTTCCGCCACATGTCCCATTCAAAAATATCGAAGCTTTTTATCAAGCGCTTGATGATTTTAATAGCCAATTAACGTAATGATATACTCTAAGTTGGCTAAAAAAATGAGATTATTATTGTCATTACTGTCCACTAAAACAATGGATATGGTTAATATTCAATTAAGAATATTCAACCAATAGCATAAAATTAGCCACCTAATTCATACTTAGAAAGTATTGCGGATTAGTTGGCTTTTCCGTATATTTGGGCATTAGATCATAATTATACAGTTTTTAAGGAGCTATTTTTCCTTTGTCAATAGCTTGTACAAAAAGAGGCACAATAAGATTTATTTTTTCGAGACTATGGTTATCTGTACAGATTCTCACGTTGTTTTTTCACATTCAGACCGTTTTCTATCATGTATCAAGGTTTGGTATTCTGCATATGATATTGATATAGTCCCAAAACAATAAATACTCCTATAAGAACTATACTTAGTACAAGAAGTAAATAGACTTTATCTTTCAGCACTGTTCATTAAAAAAGTGGACGGTTAAAAATAAATTTGGTTCACTAAAACACATCGTTCTTTGTCTATTATTGAAATTAGTTTTGTTAAAGAAGTCTTCTAAGTTTGGTTTTATAGATTAGCTATATGCTCAGAATTTGAAGAATCTCATTAGTGGTTCTATCAATTTCTATATCATGCTGAATAATTACCATAAGGCAATAGATAATAATTGCAGAGTATAGTTATATTTTTACGGCTTCTGGTATGACTCTAGAACTTTTTTATTTTCAAATATTATTTAGGCCATTTAAAGAAAAAGCTCAATCTGTCACCAATTTTTATAAAGTTCTGCAATTTGTAATAGAGATAATATGGTTCAAATCTATAATTTCAAATCCATTCTTTCAAGAAGTATCTGTAATCAACTATATTTCAAAGAACTATTACGATTTAGTGGACACTAATGAGAATTTCTATCAATGAACGGGCCATTTAATATAAAGCGGACAGTAGTCTTATAAATTTTAAATCACAGAAATTTATAAATCTACATTTTTGTATGAAATTGAATTTGTTCTTCATGGAAATAAGAAAGGTGCCATTGCAGCATAAGGTTCTTTTAGGGTATATGATATTGATCATGGCTGTTTGCGGCATGGTTTCCATCTTGTTATACGAACGGAGCCGCATGCGTGAGATAAAAACGGAAACATCGGAGATACGCAGGATACGCCATGACATCAGTACGGCGCATCGCTATATCACGGAGCTTGCCACCTATGGAGAGTCCGTCATTGTCTGGGAGGATACCGATTTTCGTGAGTATCGCAGAAAACGCTTGCAAACGGACAGCTTGTTACAAATATTGAAAGTGAGTTGTGGCACGTTCGTCCTGCCAAAGCAGATAGACTCCCTATGTCATTTATTGGAAGCTAAGGAGATACATCTGCTCCGCATTATGGAGACCATTACCAGACAGGGGGAAGCGGACAGCCTGCTCGCAAATCGTCTGCCTATTGTTATCAGGGAAGCGGTTCGTACCCGGACAGTCACCCAAAAGAAAAAAGGGATTGCCGGTTGGTTCGGAGGGAAAAGGAGCGTACAGGTCTTCGAGCCATCGAAAGGACTGCAAGATTTGAATGAGAAGCTGATCGCCATGCAAGAGGAACGTGAACGCCGGATAGACATGTATACCGACAGTCTGCGCATACAGAATAAGGCCTTGAACCAGAAGTTGCAAATACTCATCACCCATCTTGACGGGCAAGCGCAGGCGGCGTTCATCAGTCGTGAGGAAAAAATCACGGAAGCCGGAGATTTTTCTTTCAAACTGTTTGTCTTGGTAATCGTCTCTGCTTCCTCCTTGCTATTCATCTCGTTCCTGATCATACGGCATGACATCAGGAAAGAAAGGGAAGGGCGGGCACAGCTCCAAAGGATAAACCGTGAGAACGAGGAACTGCTCGGTATGCGTAAACAGATCATCCTGACCATCTCGCACGATATACGAGGACCATTGGGTAATATCAACAACTGCGTGGAACTGGCCTCGGAAACCCGTGAAAAGAAAAAACGGGAAGGCTATCTGGAGAACATCCGCCATTCCTGCCGCCATATACTGAATCTGGTGAACAACCTGATGGATGTTTATAAGATCAATGAGACCAAGGATACCCGTAACGAGGTTCCTTTCCGTCTAAACAACTTGCTTGACAACATATCGAAGGAATATGCCCGCAAAGCGGGTGGCCGGGCCTTGCTGTTCGAGCACCGGCATAAGAATGTCGGTGATATTACAGTGAGAGGAGACGCAGACAAATTGGAACAAATATTGGACAATCTGCTGACAAACGCCATCAAGTTCACCCTGTCGGGTACGATCCGTTTCCATACCGAGTACATGGCGGGAAGATTATATGTGGAGGTCGGTGATACCGGTATCGGTATGGACGAGGAGACATTGGAACGTGTCTTCCGTCCGTTCGAGCGTGCGGCGCAGGAGATAAACTCGGAAGGTTTCGGTCTTGGGCTTTTTATCACGAAAGCTCTTGTAAAGGTACTGGACGGAAGCATTGAAGTAGAGAGCCGACCAGGTAAAGGTACAACATTCTGCCTGTCGTTTCCCCTTTCGGAAACGACAGGAGAACCGGAAACAGAGGAGCTTCCGGTACAATCTGCGACGATACTTCCCAAACATGTACTGGTAGTGGATGATGACAGCATCCTTCTGAAAATAACGGAAGACATGCTCGGGCGCAACGGGGTGGAATGCACGACCTGTCAAAATGCAAAAGAAGCCATTCTAGCACTCGACCGCTTGGATTATGATTTGGTATTGACAGATATACAGATGCCCGTGACCGATGGTTTCGGCTTGTTGAGATTACTGCGTAACTCGGATATCGGAAATTCCCGTACCGTTCCGGTCGCTGTCATGACGGCACGGGGGGACGGGGACTCGGGCGTGTATATGAAGTCCGGTTTTTGCGGTTGCATACATAAGCCTTTCTCTTCAAAAGGACTGCTGGCCTTTATCTCCTCCGTTACGGAGGGCAGAAGTGCAGGCATGTCTCCGTTCGACTATTCCCGCCTGATGGAAAGTACGGACGACCGTCGTCATATGTTCGGTCTTGTCGCAAAAGAGTCAGAAAAGGATCTTGCCGAACTGGAGGAGGCTTTAAGAGAAAACGATCGGGAAGCCATGCGGAGGATCGTACATCGGATGGCTCCGGTCTGGGAGTTGTTAGGGGCCAACGATGTACTGTTCGGTTATCGGAAGCTCCTGCATGACAAGACCTCGAGCGACGAGACGGTCAGAGAGTACACGATGAGAATTATGAAACAGATACGGTTACTGATAGACGAAGTAAATAATGAATTAAGAAAGAAAAATGACGGGGATGAAAAAGACTTTATTGATCGTGGAGGACAACCTGATTCTTTGCGATATTCTTGAGAGATGGCTACAGAAAGCCGGTTACAGGGTATTGACGGCCATAGATGAGCCTTCGGCACGCCGGAAAATCAAGGGGAATAACGTGGCGCTGGTACTGACAGATGTCCGCCTTCCCGAAGGGGATGGCATCAGCTTACTGGAATGGAGCATCTCCCAAGGATTACATATTCCTTTTGTGGTGATGACCGAACATGCCTCCATTGCAGATGCGGTGCGTGCCGTCAAATTGGGTGCGAAAGACTACTTGCCCAAGCCTGTCCACGAGGAGTTGCTGATGGAACTGTTACGGGGATTGATCGGTCTGCCAGTTTCCGTTCCCCCGAAGAAATCATTAATGAAAAGGCTTAGCGGGGCGATCCGGGAGACCGAACGGATAGCTTGTCGTGTGGCTCCTTTGAATTGTTCCGTCATGATCCTTGGACCGAACGGTAGCGGGAAAGAATCTGTCGCACAGCTGATCCAACAGCATAGCGGGCGTAAGGACAAGCCTTTTGTGGCGGTGAACTGTGGTTGTATCCGGGGGGAACTTGCCGCATCTGAGTTCTTCGGCCACGTGCAGGGGGCGTTTACCGATGCGAAAAAGGATACTGCCGGGTATTTTGAGACGGCCAAGGGCGGTACGCTCTTCCTTGACGAGATCGGAAACATGCCTCCAGAAATGCAGACACTGCTGCTCAGGGTATTGCAGGAAAGAGTGTATTGTCCAGTGGGCAGCCGCAAAGAACTTGAAGCCGATGTACGGATATTGTCGGCTACCAACGAGGATATGGAGCGTGCCATACAGGAGGGACGTTTCCGGGAGGATCTGTACTACCGTCTCGCCGAGTTTGAGATACGCCAGCCCTCTCTCTCCGAATGCCCGGAAGATATATTGCCACTGGCTGACTTCTTTCGTGAGCAACATTCAGAAGAGATACGCGTGGAGACCTCCGGTTTTACCGAACAAGCCAAAATCTCCATGCTTTCCCACTCATGGCCGGGCAATGTGCGTGAACTTGACAACCGGATAAGACGTGCTGTCCTGTTGGCGGTATCTCCATTGTTAACCCATAAAGATCTGAATCTTAATGCGACCATCTGTAGGACAGGCGAAAAATGTAAAAAAGGCTTGATGGAAGAAGCAGAAGAGAAAGAACTAATAAGGAAAATTCTGGAAGAATGTGGAGGTAAGATCAGTCGTGTGGCGAGAATGTTGGGGATGAGCCGTCCGACGCTATACAAGAAAATGGAAAGGTATGGGTTGAGATAGCATCTTCATCCGTTTCGTTTATACATAAGCCGGCAGATTCCGTTGGAGAAAGTTTTGCAGCCAAGAAGTTTCCAGCGGGCAGACCGGAATTCTCCCGTCAAGGGGATTCCACCACCATAAGAAAGAGGCAGCAGAAAAAGTACTGTCTCATCCACCAGATTATACCGAAAAAGTCCATCGGCATATTCCGCACTTCCTCCATCTCCCACTCCTGCCAGATAAATACAATCCTTGTCATGCTTTTCCTTTACATTCAGCAAGTCCATCAAACCGTAATGGGGGTAGATGTGGAATGTGGCCTGTCGCTGCCAGCGTGGGAAACCATACCGTTTGTTTTCCCTCACCCATCGCATAAGCATCTCGTCTTCATGCGGAAGGAACCCGTCCAAAGTGAGTGCCATGATAACTTGAATTTTTGCCATACCTCTTGTTAAAAAAGCATGAAACCCATGCTTATTTCGAACAGAGGCTCTGACAAAGCCCAACACAGAAACCCGCATGGGCTCATGCTATAAGGTATAGCATAAGCCTCACGCAATAGCCTCTGTGTTTTTGAATTTGTCAGATTCCTGTTCGAGACGTCTTGCGACTTATGTATAATAATGGCGGTCCCAATTGTCGAGACCGGCCTTATTTCTCTATTTCAAGTTTCAAATATACGGCATCTTTTTCAATAATCCGATCAGTCGGGGTATAATTTCTTCAATTACCCCTCCACTTGTCATGATTTGTCGGGGTCATTTCCTTTTTCATCTTCCAGACCTAGTCGTTTACGGAGTTCAGGGTCATTTTTGATACGCCGCATCTCCTCATTGATAATAGCCTGCGCATCCGCCTTGATCTGGTCGTAATTGCGTTGTATCTGTTGCATCATGATGTCGTTACCGTTCCTGTCCTTGAAGTCGTTGATGACCGGGATTTTCTGATAAGCCTTTTCTTCTGCGCTGATCTTGGTATGGTCCACGACAATTTCGGCATGAAATATTTTTTGCTCTATCCTCTCATCAAAATTATCCGCCACAGCCCCGACAAACGTGCCTTGTGAGAGGTTGGCGATCTTTGATGCGGGAATGAGCGAGTCTAGCTGTGTGTTGATGGAGGTGGATACGTCCTGACGGTTGATGGATACGGACTGACGTTGCTGAAGCACCTTGCCGAAGCGCTCTGAAAGCGTTTTTGCGGTTTCACCGACCACCTGTCCGCTGAAAATATTCCCCACCGTGTTCTGGATGACCTTGGATTCTTTTTCTCCGTAGTCACGTGTCAATTGACTGAAATCCTGAAAACCCAGAAGCACACCCACCTTGTTGCTTCTCGCCGTCGCGATCAGGTTGTCAAGCCCACGGAAATAGATGGTGGGAAGCTCGTCAATGATAACGGCGCATTTAAGCTGTTTTTTCTTGTTGATAAGCTTGACGATACGGGAATTATATAATCCGAGCGCTGCCGAATAAATGTTCTGCCTGTCCGGATTGTTGCCCACGCAGAGCAGTTTGGGCTCTTTCGGATTGTTGATATCCAATGAAAAATCATTACCGGTCATCACCCAGTAGAGTTGTGGGGAGATCATGCGCGTAAGGGGTATTTTAGCCGAGGCTATCTGGCCTTGGAGCTGGTCCTGGGCATTTCCCTTCCATGCGTCCATGAAGGGAGAAAGATAGTTTTCCAGCTCCGGATAAGAGGTCAGAATGGTGAACAGGTCTGAGTAGGGTTTGTTGAGCAGTTCTACCGCATGGGGAAACGTACAGTAAATACCGTTTTTGTAAATCTTTAAATACCAGATTATTGCCGCAAGCAGAATGATAGGAGACTCCACGAAGAAGTCCCCCTGCTTTTCGATCCAGGTGCGATTGAGGTTGAGCATTATCGTATAGCTTGCCTCGTACGCATCGG
>OGPZ01000812.1_pt1 | contig 25542 bp, 22 predicted proteins | sample 1553111 | NCBI WGS metagenome assembly OGPZ01 (sample SAMEA2579968, study PRJEB22360) | human gut metagenome
CAGGGCTTTATCAAAGGTGAACTACCGTATTCACACGGATGCGGTGAAGGAAAATTTGATTCCACCAGAGCTGACACCGGAACAGATTGCTTATACATATGCCAGTGAAGCAGATCTTTTAAATGTTGCTTTATTGGCAATCAGGCAGATAGATGGTTATTCTCTGGATGCACAGAAAACAAAAATGAAAGCGTTCTGCGACTATAATGAATATGAAATTGCCGGTGAGTATGAGGATGCTGGAAAATCCGGCAAATCAATAGAGGGAAGATTTGCCAATAAGTAAAGGGGATACACTCCATGCCCGAACAGTCCAACAAAGCTGCAAGTCCGCCAATTAAAGCAGAAAAGCCATCGCAAAACGTATAGAAGACCGCCAAAATCAGAAAATAAACATTCACCATGCCAAACTCTGCACCATGTCTGAGCCGTCCAACAAAGCCGCAAGTTTGCCAATCAAACCCGAACAGCCACCCTCCCATGCAAAAAATATGCCTGTCAGATGCGTCAAGTAACACGGGTATCTGGCAGGCATATTTTTTTGCTTATACGTTAAAGCGGAACAAAATGACATCGCCGTCTTTTACAACATATTCTTTTCCTTCCAGACCGACAAGTCCCTTTTCCTTGGCGGCTGTATAAGAACCACAGTCCAATAAATCCTGATAGTTGACAACTTCGGCACGGATGAAGCCGCGTTCAAAATCGCTGTGGATTTTTCCGGCAGCCTGCGGCGCTTTCGTACCTTTAACGATTGTCCATGCACGGGTTTCGGTTTCACCGGCAGTTAAGTAACTGATCAGACCGAGGATACGGTAACTTGCGGCAATCAGCTTATCAAGACCGGAAGAACTGATGCCTAAGTCTTCTAAAAACATTTTCTTTTCGTCATCATCCAGTTCGGAGATTTCCTGTTCAATCTGCGCGCAGATAACGAAAACTTCGCAGTTTTCCTTTGCTGCAAATTCACGTACAGAAGCTACATATTTGTTGGAAGCACCGTCATCCGGTAAATCATCTTCTGTAACATTGGCAGCAAAGATGACCGGTTTTGCTGTTAATAAGTTATATTCTTTCATGAGTGCTGCTTCATCATCGTCTTCCAGTTCAAAATTCTTAGCCAGATTTCCGGCTTCAAGGAAAGCAATCAGACGCTCAATTAAATCACATTCTTTTAAAATTTCTTTATTGTTGTAAGCTGCTTTTTTCTGTTTTGCAAGACGTCTTTCCAGAATTTCGATATCTGAAAAGATTAACTCCAGATTAATCGTTTCAATATCACGGAGCGGGTCGATAGAACCGTCTACATGGACAATATTGGAATCTTCAAAACATCTGACAACGTGAACAATGGCATCAACTTCACGGATATTGGCAAGGAACTGGTTTCCAAGACCTTCACCCTTAGAAGCCCCCTTTACAAGTCCTGCGATATCAACGAATTCGATGACGGCAGGGGTAATCTTTGCAGAATTGTATAATGCTGCAAGCTTGTTTAAACGTTCATCCGGAACGGCAACGACACCTACATTCGGGTCAATGGTGCAGAACGGGTAGTTGGCAGATTCAGCGCCAGCTTTTGTTAATGAGTTAAAAAGCGTACTTTTGCCGACATTTGGCAAACCTACAATACCGAGTTTCATAAAATCTCTATCTCCTTTGTTTTTATGGGGATTTCCCCTGATTTTTAAAAATGTCAGATACAACCGTATATTTTACTATAAAAAAGCATTGAATTCAACATGGTAGTGCCAACTTTAGAAAAAAATGAAATCTTTCCGATAGGCAGGTACAACAAAAAAGCAGTCATCAGGGTGCAGAATACGCGGAAGATGTCAAATCCGGTGGATAACTTTCAGACAGGCGGAAAAACTGTGAATTTAATGCGTTAAATTCTAAAAAAACACTTGTATTTTTCCACAAATAAGTATAGAATTGACTCTAAAGTGGTGGAAAGTGGTGGCAAATGGTAAAAAGTGGTAGACGGAGGAACAACAATCATGTTTATGGGTGAATACAACCATACAATTGATGGTAAGGGACGAGTCATTGTTCCCGCAAAGTTCCGCGATGCCTTAGGGGACGGTTTTGTCGTAACCAAGGGATTAGACGGCTGCCTTTTTGTTTATCCGCCGGATGCATGGCAGGCATTTGAAGAAAAGCTTCAGTCGCTGCCGCTGACCAATAAAAACTCCAGACAGTTTGCACGTTTTTTCCTTGCAGGAGCGGCATCCTGTGAAGTTGATAAACAGGGAAGAATTCTTTTGCCGCAGGTTCTTCGTGAATTTGCGGGACTTGAAAAAGAAGTTGTGATGGTCGGGGTTGCCAACCGCGTGGAAATCTGGAGTAAAGAACGCTGGCAGGAATGTATTGACAGCTATGATGACGATATGGATGAAGTGGCAGAGAATATGGAGAGTTTAGGATTTTCTATTTAGACTGCCCGTAAAAAGATGCGTTTTGAAAATGGAGAAAAACATGGAATTTAAACACAAGTCTGTATTATTGCAGGAAACGATTGACAATTTAAATATCAGACCGGATGGAATCTACGTGGACGGAACGCTGGGCGGTGGCGGACATTCTTATGAAATTGCCAGCAGGCTTTCATCCAAAGGAAGACTCATTGGCATTGATCAGGATGAGGCGGCAATTGCAGCAGCCGGTGAACGGTTAAAGCCGTTTGCAGACAGAGTCACCATTGTACGGAATAATTATTGTAATATGGATATGGTATTGAAGGACTTAGGAATTGAAAGAGTCGATGGGATTCTTTTGGATCTGGGCGTGTCTTCTTACCAGTTAGATACCGCAGAAAGAGGATTTACCTATAAGACGGATGCACCGCTTGACATGCGTATGGACAGACGGCAGCAGATGACGGCAAAAGATATTTTGAATGAATACAGCGAAATGGAACTTTACCGCATTATCCGGGATTATGGTGAAGATAAATTTGCAAAGAATATCGCAAAGCATATTGTGGCAGCAAGAAGCGAAAAGCCGATAGAAACTACATTTGAGTTAAATGAAATTATCAAGGCGGCGATTCCAATGAAATGCAGGGCTGTTGGAGGACATCCGTCTAAGAAGACATTTCAGGCGATACGGATTGAACTGAATCATGAACTGGACGTATTGAATAATTCAATTGACAGCATGATTGAACATTTAAATGACAAAGGACGTTTCTGCATTATTACATTCCATTCGTTAGAAGACCGGATTGTAAAGGTGCAGTTTAAAAATAATGAAAATCCATGTACCTGCCCACCGGATTTCCCGGTGTGCGTATGTGGGAAAAAATCTAAGGGAAAAGTAATTACAAGAAAGCCAATTCTTCCGTCAGAAGAAGAGCTTGAAGAAAATAAAAGAGCAAAAAGCGCAAAGCTGCGTGTGTTTGAACGCAGGAGATAAGCTTAAAAGTGTGTAACGTTTTACAAACGTAAAAAAAGTCAGCAGGGAGGAAAGTAAATGGCGCGCAAAAGTTATGGAAACACCATAAAGTATGAAAAAAGAACCGGTTATGTTCAGGGAAATACGGTAAGAAAACTGCAGGTAGCAGAACCTTATTCCAATGATCCGACAAGTATTGAACAGCTTGAGGAAGAACGAAAAAGAAAACGGGAACAGCAAAGAAAGATACGACGTGCCAATAAGATGAACTTTCTTTATACAGTGGCAGTAACGGCAGTGGTAGCTGTGATGTTCGGACTGTGCTACCAGTATCTGAATTTACAGTCTGAGGTAAAGACCAATGCAGCCGCAGTATCTGATCTGGAAATGCAGTTAAATACCCTGACGTCACAGAATGATGAACGTGAAGCACAGGCAGAAGCCGATATCGACTATGATGCAATTTATGATACAGCTGTCAATGAACTGGGAATGGTTTATCCGGCAAAAGGACAGGTTATCCGTTACGCAGCAGGCGAGAGTGAATATGTAAAGCAGTATCAGAATATTCCGAATGCAGACTAAAAAGATACATTGGAGATACATAAATGGTAGAAAGTAGTCAGGAACGTGCAAAACGAAATAAATACAGAAGAAAAAAAGCAATGCTCAAAAAAGTACACAAAAAAGCCGGCATTGCTTTTTTGTGTGTTATGGCAGCACTGGCAGTTTTAGCAGGAAGAATCGCATGGATTAATTATAATCACGGTGATGCATATTCCAAAGCTGTGTTAGACCATCAGACGTATACGTCAACAACAATTCCGTATAAGCGGGGACAGATTCTGACCTCGAATGGAAATATTCTTGCGTACAGCGAAAGAGTGTACAACCTTATATTAGATCCGAAGCTGGTGCTTTCCGATGAGAAGTATAAAGAACCGACCTTAAATGCGCTGGTACAGTGTTTTGGATTAAACCGTCAGGAATTGGAACAGACATTGGCAGTGAAGAAAGATTCCCAGTACGAGCGTCTGGCGATGGGACTGACTTCGGATGAGATTGCTGATTTTAAGGCACTTGTTGCAGATACAAAAAACAATCCGAATATCAAGGGTGTGTGGTTTGAAAATTCCTATGTCAGAAAATATCCATTTTCAACTATGGCATGTGATGTTGTTGGTTTTGCAAGTGCGGCAAACGGCGGTGAACTGGGACTGGAAAGCTATTATGATGATGAACTTTCAGGAACAGACGGCGTATCCTACAGTTATGTCAATGATAATCTTGATGTGCAGGAAACAACCAAAGATGCCGTAGACGGCAACAATATTGTGACAACCATTGACTATAATGTACAGCGGATTATTGAAAAACACATTGCAGCATATAATGAAGAAAAGCCGTCCAGTGCAACAGCGGTACTGGTAATGAATCCGAATAACGGAGAAGTGCTTGGTATGGCGAGTTATCCGTATTTTGACCTGAACAGTCCAAGAAGTCTTGAAAGTTCGTATTCCCAGGAACAGCTGGCAACGATGTCCGATGAAGACATGACAAATTCGCTGTATAAAATCTGGAGAAATTACTGTATTTCAGAAACCTTTGAACCGGGTTCGACCTTTAAGCCGTTCACCGTTGCTTCGGGACTGGAAGAGGGCGTAACATATGACGGGGATGTCTTTTACTGTAACGGTTATGAAGAAATCGGAGGTTATACCATCCGCTGTCATGTATACAATAAAACCGGCAAGCATGGGGATATTACACTGGAGCAGGCGCTGATGCAGTCCTGTAACCCTGCAATGATGGATATTGCCGCACGCCTTGGCGGTGTGAAATTCGCCCAGTACCAGAGACTGTTTGGTTTTGGCAGTAAGACAGGAATCGATCTTCCGTCAGAGGAAAACGGTATTATAAAAAAGAGCGATATGTCAGAAACAGACGTTGCAACCAATGCATTCGGACAGAATATCAATGTAACCATGATTCAGATGGGGGCAGCCTTTTCTTCTTTAATTAATGGTGGAAATTACTACCAGCCGCATATTGTAAAGCGTATTGAAAAAGATACGGGTGAAGTTGTAAAGACCTTTGAACCAACACTGGTGCGTCAGACAGTAACGGCTTCAACATCGCAGCTGCTGCGTAAGTATTTAAAATCCACGGTTGATGACGGACTTGCAAAAAAAGCAGGTGTTACCGGTTATTCAATAGGTGGTAAGACCGGTACGGCGCAGAAGGGCAAACGAGAGGATTTAAAATGGATTGTATCTTTCATCGGCTTCGCACCGGTGGATAATCCGCAGGTGATGGTTTATGTATTGATTGATGAACCGGACGGAACAACGGGAACGAGTGGAACTACTTCAGATACGCTGATTTTAAGCCATGATATTTTAGAGGAACTGCTTCCGTACATGAATATTTTCAAAGATGCAGAGGCAGAGCCGGTGGATGCAGCAGACAGTGAAGATGAAAATACAGTCAGCATTACCGTTCCGAATACCAATGTGCAGGATAGTACATCAGCAACACCATAAAAAAGTATAACTCCGGGCAGACGTTAATAAGATGTAATAACGTTTATCCGGAGTTATTTTTATGTGGAAACCGTGGGAAAATGAAAGCGAAACCCAAAGAATACGCAGACAGAAGGAACGTTACAGGGACGATAAGCGCTGGCAGATTATTGATGAGCGCAAAAACGACCCAATGGGCAGGCTGCATACAAGACACCGGAAAAAACTGATGATTTGTGGAGCCTGTGTGTTTCTGGCAATGCTGCTGCTGATTGGCAGACTGGGCTATGTCATGATTTTTCAGGCACAGTATTATCTTTCAAGAGCTGAAGAACTGCATGAGCGGGAACGTGTGATTAAGGCATCCCGCGGAAGAATATTAGATACCAATGGCATTGTGCTGACCGATAATAAAACAGTCTGTACGATTTCCGTTATTCACAGCCAGATACAGGATGCCGAAGCGGTAATTCATATGCTGACATCTGAATTGGGACTGGATGAAGCACAGGTGCGTAAGCGCGTGGAAAAAGTATCGTCTATTGAGCGGATTCAGACCAATGTTTCCAAAGAAACCGGGGATAAAATCCGGGAATACAATATGGCGGGTGTCAAGGTCGATGAAGATTATAAGCGCTACTATCCGTATGAAACGCTGGCATCAAGAGTACTTGGCTTTACAGGCAGTGACAATCAGGGCATTTTAGGACTGGAAGCAAAATATGATGCCCTGCTTTCCGGTAACAGCGGTCAGATTCTGACACTGACGGATGCGTGGGGCATTGAACTGGAAGGGGCGGAAGAAAGCAGAAAAGAACCGGTTGCGGGCAGTGATTTATACACCAGTCTGGATTACAATATCCAGGCTTATGCGGAGCAGCTTGCAGACCGCACATTAGAAGCAAAAGGGGCAAAGCGTGTATCAATTATTGTGATGAATCCGCAGAATGGTGAACTGCTGGCGATGGTTAATGCACCGGAATATAATTTAAATACACCGTATGAATTAAATATAGAGATAACGGAAGAAGACAGCAGCAAATCAAAAATGGATTTACTCAATATGATGTGGCGGAATTTCTGCATTAATGATACCTACGAACCCGGCTCGGTCTTTAAAATGGTAACGGCAACGGCGGCACTTGAAACCGGTGTGGCACATTTAAGTGATTCCTATACGTGCGGCGGCAATACAAAGGTCGGGGATAGAACAATCCGTTGTCATAAAACAACGGGTCATGGTACACAGACCTTTACGGAAACTGTCATGAACAGGAGCGTTTCTGTCCGGAAAAATAAAATAAAGTCCGGGGGAAGAAATTTGTCGAAAAAAGTGAAATTGTGTCTTGTATTTTTAAATTTTCGTATTATACTGTCTATAGCCAGAAAATGAAAGAGGGAACTTAAAAATGAAAAGAGTGAAAAGACCAGAACTTCGTCTGCATGGACAAAAAGTGAGATTAAAAAAGAAACCGGTAATTCTTGCAGTATCCGTATTAGTACTGATTGTATTGCTGGTGTCCGTATCCGTTCATGCAGCTTCTAAAAAACATACCCAGAAAGTATCTGCGGGAGTGGCAGAGGAAACAGCTGCAGCCGTGGAAGAAACAACGGCTGCCGAAGAGAAGTTAAGCGAAGAAGAAACAACGACAGCTGAGGAAGAAACAACACAGGAGGCAACACTGCCCGAAGTGCAGACGACAACGGCGGCAGCACCGCAGACAGACGGTGAAGGAGAATATCCGGGATGCAAAAAAGTGTATCTGACATTTGATGACGGTCCAAGTCCGAATACAACCAGAATTTTAGATATTCTGGACCAGTATGGTGTCAAAGCAACATTTTTTACAATCTGCAGTCCGGGAGAAGAAAATGAAGAAAGCTTAAAACGGATTGTTTCAAGCGGCAATACGCTGGCAATTCACTCTGTTTCTCATGAGTATTCACAGGTGTATGCATCTATTGACAGCTTTAAAGAAGATGTTTTAGACATGCAGCAGTGGTTATATGAGCAGACTGGTGTGACAACGTGGTTTTACAGATTTCCGGGCGGTTCAAGCAATAAAGTAGCCAACTGCGATATTTCAGACTGTATCAATTTTTTGAATGAACAGGGATTTGTATACTTTGACTGGAATGTCAGTTCAGGGGATGCCAGTGCAAAATGTGTGGATAAGGATACCATTGTACAGAATGTTCTGTCTGAAATCGGAAGCCGTGAAGAATATGTGGTACTGATGCACGATGCCGGTGCAAAGACAACAACGGTGGAAGCACTGCCGGAAATTATCGAGTATTTACAGGCAAATGACTATATGATTCTTCCGATAACGGCAAATACAAAGCCGGTTCAGCACCGTCATTCATAATCGGGATTCTGCCTGCGTAGAATATAGTAAGTCTATACAGGCATGGAAATCCGGATGAATCAGGAAAATGAAAAAGCCATTATGCAGCTGCTCTTAGAAAAGCAGTATATTACGTATGAGGAGTGGTTTATGGCAGTGCAGTACATCGAAAGCGGTGCAGACAATGAGTGAGGAAAAAGTATTGTCTGGAATGCGTTGTGCCATTTACAACCGGTGTTCTACAACAGAGGAGGCACAAAACCGTGCCATTGAAACACAGGCGGCAGAGTCTGTGGAAATCGTACAGGCATTAGGCGGAGTAATCTGCTGTCAGTACATTGAACAGGAAAGCGGAACAACAACGAAAAAAAGAACGCAATATGCCAGTCTTATGGCGGATGTGCAGCAGGAGCGGATTGACTGCATTGTAATTAAGTCAATTGACCGTCTGATGCGCAACGCCGGGGACTGGCATGAATTTATTCAGCACATTACAGCACATCATGTCAGACTGTATCTGTATCTGGAAAGAAAATTTTATGAGCCGCAGGATGCGTTTCTTTCCGGTATCAAAGCGCTCATTGCAGAGCAGTATTCCAGAGAATTAAGCCAGAAGGTTAATAATGCCCATAAAAGGCGGCAAAAGAAAATAGACGGGAAACTAACCGTCAACAATAATGTTTACGGCTACAGAAAAGAAAAAGATGGTTATAGAATAGAAGAAACGGAAGCCGTCTATATCCGCAGAATCTATGCGATGTCCGCAGGCGGTGCAGGCGGCAGGAAAATTGCAAAGGAATTGTATGCGATGGGCATGAGAAACCGCAAAAACGGTGCGGTCAGTGATGTGACCGTAAGACGTCTGATTCAGAATCCACTGTATAAGGGAACAGCTGTAATGCATAAAACGCATTATGATTTTGAATTAAAAAAACAGTGCTGCCTGCCAAAGGAGCAGTGGATTTATCATGAAAACAGAATCCCTGCAATCGTGAGCGAAAAGCTGTGGCAGGCGGCAAATGATGCGTTAAATGCCCGGAAAAGCAAAAGTCAGGCAAAAGAACAAAAAGAAAGAAGCCCGCTGCCGCAGCACTGCCTTAAAATCGTCTGCGGAAAATGCGGATGTGCGTACTGCAAAAGAACAGGAAGTGCAGGAAATGTGTATTGGATGTGCGGCAGACAGCTTGAGAAAAATCCGGATGGCACAGTCTGTAAAAATATCACAGTTTATGAGAAAGAACTGGAACCGCTTTTGTGGGAGCAGTTTCAAAAAGAAGATATGGAAAGCATAAAAACGCAGACGGAAAACGGCCTTTTATTGCTGGAAAAAGTTTTAAAAAAGAACCCGTGCAGTAAAGACTTTTGCATGGAATATGGGCGGTTACGGGAAAAGAAAAAGAACCTGCTTCAAAAGTATATGGACGGGATTGTGAGTGACAGTGATTATAAACTGGCATCGGAAATGCTGGCACAGCAGATAAATCAGATGACAGAGCAGGAAAAACGAAACGATACGGCAAAGCCCGGGCAGCGGCTTTTTGCTATCCGTCAGTATCTGTATTCAGAAGAAGGTCAGGAAGCCGTCCGTCAGGCGGTGGTACAAAACACGCTGTCTGAAATAACCGTTTATCCCGATAACCGCCTGTGTGTCTGCTACCGGACAGGAGCGTGCCGGATGATGCCTTACCGTCATATCCATGCCAAAATGAAAAAAAGGCAGGAGAGTATTCAAAAGATAGAACAGCTTTTTTTAAGCCAAAATCGGCTGACCACAGCGGAAATTGCAGAATATACAGGGTATTCCCGGGGAAATATCCTGCAAAAGTTAAAAGAATTAAAACAGCAGGGCAGAATCCGGTATGTCAGCATGGGCAAAAATGGAGGCTGTTGGGAGGATGTAAGTACAGGAATACATTAGGATAAACAGACAAAGAAAACAGACGGGCAGATATAGAGAAACGTATAAAGACAAGTATATAACAGACGGAGGGAATCATACATAAACAGCTGTAATCCTGCATTTATTGAGTGGGGACGGCGGGTTGGTAATGAACGGTTTTATGAGTATTTAAGCAAGCTGGGGATTCTGGGAAAGACAGGGATTGATCTGCCGGGCGAAGCTTCGACAATTATCCATAAAATTGAAAATGTGGGAGAAGTAGAGCTGGCAACAATGTCTTTCGGGCAGTCGTTTCAGATTACACCGGTTATCATGCTGCGTGCGGCGGCGGCAATTGTCAACGGCGGCAAACTGGTGACACCACATTTTGCGGTAAAGGCGGCGGGCGCAGACGGAGAAACCGTACAGGAATTCTGTTATGAAACCGTAACCGATGCCATTACAGAGGAAACGAGCAATACCATGAAAGACATTTTACGTCAGGTTGTAGAGGATGGCGGCGGAAAAAATGCGTACCTTGAAGGCTTTTCCATTGGCGGGAAAACGGCAACCTCCCAAAAACTGCCGCGTGGTTCGGGAAAATACATCGCTTCCTTTGTCGGTTTTTCAAGTGTTGAAAATCCGCGGGTGATTGCCATGTGCCTGATTGATGAACCGCAGGGCGTATATTACGGTGGTACAATCGCAGCACCCGTGATCCGGGAACTTTTTGAAAATATCCTTCCATACCTTGAAATATACCCGAATTGATAGTAAAATAAAATTTAATTGCAAAATGCAGGGAAAAAGGAGAAAAAGATGGAATTTTCGGGTAAAAAAGTGACAGTAGTAGGAACCGGAATCAGTGGAATCGGTGCAGTGGGACTGCTGAATGCAGTCGGTGCAGAAGTTGTGCTGTATGACGGAAACGAAAAGTTAAAGATAGAGGATATTGAAAAAAAATTAGGTACATACAAAGCAGAGATTGTTCTGGGAGAGCTGACAAAAGAATTAACGGACAGTTCGGATTTACTGGTTATCAGTCCGGGTGTGCCGATTGACAGCCCGGTTGTAAAAGCATTTGAAGCGGCAGGCGTGCCGGTATGGGGCGAAGTAGAGCTGGCTTATGCATTCGATAAAGGAAAAGTCCTTGCAATCACCGGAACAAATGGGAAGACAACGACAACAGCCCTTGTAGGACAGATTGTAGGAGCATATCATAAGGATACTTTCGTAGTCGGTAATATCGGCAATCCCTATACAACAGAGGTTTTAAAAAGTAACAAAGATTCTTATACCGTGGCGGAAATCAGCAGCTTCCAGCTGGAAACCGTGCATGAATTCCACCCGCTTGTGAGTGCCATTTTAAATATTACGCCGGATCATTTAAACCGCCATTATACGATGGACTGCTATGTGCAGACAAAGGAAAAGATTGCGATGAACCAGAAGGGGTCAGAGGTGTGCGTACTGAATTTTGACGATGATTACCTGCGGGAGTTCGGGGAGCATACAACAGCAAAGGTTGTGTGGTTTTCAAGATTTACAAAGCCGGACAGAGGCGCTTATATGGAAGGCGATATGATCTGCTATACAGATGGCATCCGGTCGCAGGAACTGCTGAATGTTCACGACATGAATCTGATTGGCGCACACAATTATGAAAATGTCATGGCGGCAGTCTGCATTACAAAGGCAGCCGGTATCCCGGATGAAATTATTGTAGAACAGATTAAGCAGTTTAAGGCAGTGGAACACCGGATTGAATTTGTAACAGAAAAAAACGGCGTGCGCTATTACAATGATTCCAAGGGAACCAACCCGGAGGCGGCAGTCAAGGCGATTGAAGCGATGACAAGACCAACGGTTTTAATCGGCGGCGGATATGATAAAGGCTCAGAATTTGATTTATATGTCAAAGCATTTAAAGACCGTGTCAAGCTTCTGGTATTAATCGGACAGACCAGTGACAAAATTGAAGCAACGGCTAAAAAGTACGGCTTTACCAATATCATTAAGGCAGAGTCCTTAAAAGAAGTTGTGGATATCTGTGCGGAAAATGCCAAAGACGGCGATGCCGTACTGCTTTCACCGGCATGTGCAAGCTGGGGAATGTTTGATAACTATGAACAGCGCGGCAGACTGTTTAAAGAATATGTAAATGCCCTTTAAAGGTTCAAAAAACAGCCCGGAAAGGGGGAGTGATATGGCAAGAAAGGTAAAAAAGATGTCCAATAAAAGGTATTTTGATTATAGCCTTTTATTTGTCATTATATTTATTGTTGGATTCGGACTGGTGATGATTTACAGTACCAGTTCTTACACGGCACAGATGGAATACGGCAGTTCGGAGTACTATTTTAAAAAACAGCTGATTTTTGATGTGCTGGGCTTTATTATGATGTATATTATGTACCGGTTAGACTACCATGTTTTAAGGAAAATCGCACCGGCGTTTTTTGCACTGTCGCTGTTATTGATTCTGGCGCTGATTCCGTTTGGTAAAACTGCCAACGGTGCAACGCGCTGGATTCGTTTCGGTCCGATTGGCGTGCAGCCTGCGGATGTGTCAAAGACGGCCGTGATTATTATGCTGTCTGCGGCAGTATGTGCGGCAGGGTCAAAGATTAAAAGCCTGTGGTATAATTTCTTTTTATTTGTACTGATTGCAGGACTTGAAGCAATCCTGATTATGGTGATTTCCAGCAATATGAGTAGTGCGCTGATTATTCTGGCAATCGCTTTCGTCATGATTTTTGTGGCGTATCCGAAATACAAATTTTTCGTGGTACTCGCAGGACTTGGCGCGGGCGGTGTGGCAGCGTTATATAACTGGCTGCTCGGCATTGCGCATCAGGGCATGACAGAAAACTTCCGTATGAACCGTCTGCTCATGTGGATTCAGCCGGAAAATTACTCCAGTGGAATCGGCTACCAGACCGTGCAGGGACTTTATGCAATCGGTTCGGGCGGACTGTTTGGAAAAGGACTCGGAAAGAGTCTGCAAAAGCTGGGTTTTATCCCGGAATCACAAAACGATATGATATTTTCCATTATCTGTGAAGAACTCGGACTGTTTGGGGCAATGTGCATTATTTTAGTATTTGCACTGATGCTGTGGCGGATTATCCACATTGCGCAGAATGCACCAGACTTATTCGGTACAATGCTGGCAGCAGGGGTATTTGCCCATGTAGCGGTACAGGTGGTATTAAATATTGCCGTTGTAACCAACTTTATCCCGAATACCGGTGTTTCACTGCCGTTTATCAGCTACGGCGGTACGGCAAGTTTCTTCTTGCTGCTGGAAATGGGGATTGTCTTAAATATTTCAAGTAAAATACGGTTAGAAAGATAGCAACCTCCCGGAGTCTGGCGAATATAATAAAATATAGCTTCTCCGGGGGTTTTTATTTTGGGAAAAATCGTAATAAATGGCGGAAAACGGCTGTTTGGCAGTGTATGTATCCACGGTGCGAAAAATGCAGTGCTTCCGGTGATGGCGGCATCCCTGATGAATGAGGGCGTTACGGTAATACGGGGCTGCCCGGATATTGCCGATGTACGTGCAATGTGTGGGATTTTAAACCATCTGCACTGTAAGACGGATTTCAAAAAAGGATGCCTTGTCATTGATACAAGCATGGCAGAGTACGAGGAAATTAAAGCAGAGGACACAAAGCAGCTCAGGGCATCTTCCGTGTTAATGGGACCGGTGCTGACACGTTTCGGGAAAGTAAGGCTTGCTTATCCGGGCGGGTGCAGCATCGGAAGCCGTCCGTTAGACATTCATCTGCATGCCCTCAAATGCCTTGGAGCATCATGGAGCGTGTCAGAAGATTTTATTGAAATGGAAACAACGGGACTTCACCCATCAGAAATCACCCTGCGCTTTCCAAGTGTGGGTGCAACAGAGAATGCCCTGATGGCAGCAGCGGCACAGTGTGGAACGACTGTGCTTTACAATGCGGCAAAGGAACCGGAAATTGAAAGCCTGTGCGCCTATCTTGAAAAGTGTGGTGCAGTGATTACCGGTGCAGGGACAGAGTGCATCCGGGTACGTGGAAAAGGCGTTTTACAGTCCGCAGAATTTTTTGCAAAGCCGGATCGTATTGTCGCCGGAACCTATATGGCGGCGGTAGCTGCCTGTGGTGGCAGTGTTTACTTACAGGGTGTGACACCGTCACTGTGCCGCGGATTTTTGGATGTATTTACCGGAATGGGCATGGATATCCGTATGGAGGGAGAAGCCATGCTGGTGCAGATGTATCACCGTCCGGTGAATCTTCATAAGATATGTACCGGTGCTTACCCGGATTTTCCGACGGATATGCAGTCCATGGTACTTTCTGTGGCAAGTGTGGGCGAGGGCACTTTGATTTTAAAAGAACAGATTTTTGAAAACCGTTTTAAGACTGTGCCATGGCTCAAAAAAATGGGTGCGGATATTACACTGTCCGGGGACAGCGTGCTTGTAAAAGGCGTAGAAACGCTGAAGGGAAGCGAAGTATACGGAGAAGATTTAAGAGGAACGGCGGCACTTATCACAGCTGGACTGGCAGCACAGGAAACAACGGTTATTCATGATGCAGACTATATTTTGCGCGGGTATATGGATTTATGTGAAAATTTAAAAGGACTTGGAGCAGAGATTGAATGGGAAAACAGTTAGGCAGAAAAAACAATAAAAGAAAATTAAAATGGATACTGGTGGGGATTGTCATTGCGCTGCTGCTGGCAGGAGGTGGCATTTATGCGGGTTTTATGGTAACGGATATTACTTATACCGGCAATAAGCATTATACGCAGCAGCAGATGACAGAGTGCATTTTTGGAACAGAACATCCCAATGCGCTGATTTATACGCTGTTTGGCAAAAAGAATAAAAATATTCCGTTTATACAGAAATATGATGTGGAAGTGACATGGCCCAATAAAATGAACGTTGCAGTTTATGAAAAAGCGATTGTCGGTTATATCAGCTACATGGGCTGTAATATGTATTTTGATAAAGACGGGATTGTGGTGGAGAGTTCTTCGGAAAATTATGAAGATGTACCGCAGATTACGGGACTGGATTTTAAGTCGATTGTACTGGATGCCAAACTCGAGGTCGGTAACGATGCGGTCTTTTCACAGATTCTGGAACTGACACAGGCATTTGATAAATACCAGCTGGGCGTAAAAAAGGTGTATTTTGATTCTTCGTATAATGTCAGTCTTTATATGGGGAATGTAAAGGTTATGCTTGGCAGTGCCGCAGACTGCAATGATAAGCTGTATGCATTAAAACAGGTGTCAGAAAAGCTTACCGGAATGAAAGGAACGCTTCATCTTGAAAATTATGACGGAACAACTGCTTCTATTATTTTTAAGAAAGAAAATTAGAAAAAGCTATTGCTATTTTGCAACAAAAATTATAGAATAAGTCATAGTGCAGAAATGCGAAAGTATGTTAGGAGGCAGGTACCCTTGTTAGAGATTATGACAAACGAAGCAGATTCGGCAGCGAAGATTATCGTTGTCGGTGTTGGCGGCGCCGGTAATAATGCGGTCAACAGAATGATAGATGAAAATATCAGTGGTGTAGAATTTATTGGAATTAATACAGATAGTCAGGCATTGCAGTTATGCAAAGCGCCGACAGCCATTCAGATCGGTGAAAAGCTGACAAAGGGACTGGGTGCAGGTGCCCAGCCTGAGATTGGTGAAAAGGCAGCAGAGGAAAATGTAGAAGAACTGACACAGGCCATTAAAGGTGCCGATATGGTATTTGTTACCTGTGGTATGGGCGGCGGAACAGGAACCGGTGCAGCTCCGGTTGTTGCAAAGATTTCCAAGGAACTGGGAATCCTTACGGTCGGTGTTGTTACAAAGCCGTTTAAGTTTGAAGCCAGAACGCGTATGACCAATGCGCTGTCAGGAATTGAAAAATTAAAAGATAATGTAGATACACTGATTGTCATTCCGAATGACAAGCTTCTTGAAATCGTAGACAGAAGAACAACGATGCCGGATGCTTTAAAGAAAGCAGATGAAGTATTACAGCAGGCAGTGCAGGGTATTACGGATCTGATTAATGTACCGGGTCTTATCAATCTGGATTTTGCCGATGTCAAGACCGTTATGATTAACAAGGGTGTTGCCCATATCGGTATTGGTACGGCAACAGGTGATGACAAGGCAGTGGAAGCTGTAAAGCAGGCAGTTACAAGTCCGCTTCTTGAAACAACCATCGAAGGTGCTTCACACGTTATTATCAACATTTCAGGCGATATCAGCTTGATTGAAGCCAATGAAGCTGCAAGCTATGTTCAGGAACTCGCAGGTGAGAATGCCAATATCATCTTTGGTGCAATGTATGATGAAAGCTGTACGGATACGGCAACAATTACCGTTATTGCAACAGGTCTGGAAGATACGAATGTAAACAATGCGCTGGCAGGCTTCGGCGCAAAGGCAGCACAGGCTCCAAGACCGGCAGTAAAACCGGCTTATACATATTCAGGTACACCGGCTGCGTCAGTGGACAAGCCTGCATCTGCGGTTAAACCGGCAACACCGGTTGCTCCGCTTCCGGGCTTAAAGCCTGCGGCACCGGTAACAAGCAGTGTAAAGGAAAAGGGTATTAATATCCCGACATTTTTACAGAAAAAAGACCGATAATAAAATTTGGTGAATCAGAGAGATACTTTCATGAAAATTGAAGGTATCTCTTATTTTTTTGAAATATTTTCCTTTTAACGCAAAAACGACAAAATTCGCAGGGCAAACAATCTATAATACGTTTTGGGAGGTGATAATTCAATCGTTATTTATCTGGATGTATTCTTCTGTATCAACTTTATAATGGATTTCATTGTGATTGCTGTAGTAAACAGCCTGTGCAGATATGCTGCCACATATCTGCGGATGATACTTTCCGCCACTTTTGGAGCAATGGGAGCCGTTATTGTATGTCTGGTACCGCAGGAATACAAATTCGCCGCAAATATAGTGACCTATATTTGTATTGGCATGGGTATGGTAAGAATCTGTGCAGGGAATGTTGCATTCGCGGAACTGATAAAAGGATTTTTTGCGCTGTATGCTGCTGCATTTATGCTGGGGGGTGTAATGCACGTTTTGTACTATTATACATATGCAGGATATATTATCAGACAGGTAATTGTGCGTGACAGGGAACTGATGGTATTTCTCGGAGTATCCTTTGGCTTTTTGCTGCTTTTATACAGGCAGCTGGTAAGAATTAAAGTGTATTCCGACAAACTGTGTCGTGTATGTTGTGTTTTAAGGGGGAGAAAGATTTATATAAAAGGGTTTGTGGATACGGGAAATGTTTTACAGGATCCGCTGTTTCACAGACCGGTGTGTATCGCGCAGAAAGACAGCTTTTTGGAAGTTCTTCATGAAATAAATGATTGCACGAAAGTAAAGTATCATGTAATTCCGTTCCGGTCACTGGGGTGTGACAGCGGAATGCTTGAGGTAATTACGGCAGATACCATGTACATATGCTACGGCAAAAAAGAAATACAGGTGGAAGATGCGCTGATTGGATTGACGGCGCAGACACTTTCATCAGACGGAGAATATGAATTTCTTGTGAATGCACAGCTTTTAAAGGGGTAAAACAGGAAAGTAAATGAGGAGGTTTTTATGGTAATCAAAGTATCTGTTCCGGATCGTTTTCAGTTTAAAATGGTTCCGACATTTAAAAACATGATGATGTTAAAGCAGGGAGACGTACATTATATCGGGGGAAGTGATGTGCTGCCTGCGCCGCTGGGAGCAGAAGAAGAAGCAAGGGCAATTGCAGGACTGGGAACGGGGAATGACCAGTTTGCAAAGTCACAGCTGATTGAACACAATTTAAGACTGGTGGTATACATTGCAAAAAAATTTGATAATACGGGTGTAGGCGTGGAGGATTTAATTTCGATTGGAACAATCGGATTGATTAAGGCAATCAACTCTTACAATCCTGAAAAAAATATCAAACTGGCAACATATGCTTCACGGTGCATTGAAAATGAAATTCTGATGTATCTGCGCAGAAACAGCAAGACCAAGGCGGAAGTATCCATTGACGAACCGCTCAACGTAGACTGGGACGGCAATGAACTGCTGTTATCGGATATTTTAGGTACGGAAGAAGACATTATTTACCGTGATTTAGAAGAAGAAGTGGAAAAAAGCATGTTAAATAAAGCAATCGGTAAATTATCCGAGAGGGAGCGGATTATTGTCGATTTGCGGTATGGACTCAGTTCCATGGACGGGGAGGAAAAGACACAGAAAGAGGTCGCTGACCTTTTGGGAATTTCGCAGTCTTACATTTCCCGGCTTGAGAAAAAAATAATGAAAAGACTGAAGAAAGAACTGGTAAAAAATTCGTAAATAGATATAGAGAGCCTGTCATGCAAAATGATTTTTTAAAATCAGAAGGTTATGGCAGGCTTTTTATCCATGTGCATTCTGAAGATAATGAAACTATCAGAAAGTGATTGACTTTTGCCGTAAATCCATGGAAAATAAAAACAGAGGAAAAAGGGGTATTGGGATGAAAAAAATAAAAAAAAGAAAAAGGTACAGGCTGAAAAGACCGGCTGTAGTGGTGTCCGGTGTAATTTGTGCAGTCTGTGCAGTGGCTTTTGCCGGAAAAGCGGTCAGCGGTGTGGCAGAACAAAAAAAGCAGGCACAGGCGGCATATTATGAAGCGGATTACGAGGAAGAAGCCGATGACCGTCCGCTGGTGTGCATTGATGCCGGCCACGGCGGCAGTGACTGTGGAGCAGATTATGCAGGCGCTTATGAAAAAGATGAAACACTGCTTATTGCCAGACTGGTAAAAAGACATTTAGAGAGTGTGGGTGTGAAAGTTTTGATGACAAGAGATGCTGATACCTATCTGGGACTTGATGAAAGGGTCGAAATATGTAATAATGCTTCGTGTGATGTTTTAGTATCTATCCATAGAAATCTTTATGAGGATGATCCATCCATAAACGGAGTTGAAACGTGGATTCATCATGAACTGCCGGAAGATGATGTATTTCTGGCAGAGGCGATTACAACGCGTTTAGATGCCATAGCAGGTATTAAAAGCCGCGGTGTCAAGGGCGGTTCGATGACGGATTCAGAGGAAGATTACAGGCTCAACCTCAACACCCGCTGTGTAAGCTGCCTTGTGGAACTGGGCTTTATGTCCAATGCAAATGACAACCGGCTGATTACCGAGAAGCCGGAAGAAACGGCGTCTGCGATTTCAGACGGGATTATGGAGTATTTAAACAGCCGGAAAAGTGTGAAAAATCCTTAAATCTAAGATTTTTCACACATCACTTTGTGCCGCAGGCGTCACAAAGCTGCCCTTATCGCAGAACTGAATAAATTCAGTCCGCGATTCCTACGGCATTAAAATGCCTGCGGAATGAGGATTAATATGAAATAAAATGATAAGTGAGAGTAAAAATGGCGAAAATCAATCAGAAAAATATTAGAAATTTTTGTATTATAGCACATATTGACCACGGTAAGTCAACACTGGCAGACCGTATTATCGAAAAGACGGGACTGCTCACCAGCAGGGAAATGCAGGAGCAGGTACTCGATAACATGGATTTGGAAAGAGAACGCGGTATTACGATTAAAGCGCAGACCGTGCGTATTGTATACAAGGCAAATGATGGGGAAGAATACATTTTCAACCTTATTGACACACCGGGACATGTGGATTTTAACTACGAGGTGTCCAGAGCGCTTGCTGCCTGTGACGGCGCGATTCTTGTCGTAGATGCGGCACAGGGGATTGAGGCGCAGACCCTTGCAAATGTCTATCTGGCATTAGATCACGATTTGGACGTTTTTCCGGTTATTAATAAAATTGACCTGCCGAGTGCAGAGCCGCAGCGTGTTATTGATGAAATTGAAGACGTTATCGGTATTGAAGCACAGGATGCACCGCTGATTTCAGCGAAAAACGGTATTAATATTGAAGAAGTGTTAGAGCAGATTGTTACAAAGATTCCGGCGCCGACAGGCGATGAAAATGCGCCGTTACAGGCATTGATTTTTGACTCTTTGTATGATTCTTATAAGGGTGTTATTATTTTCTGCCGGATTAAAGAAGGAAAGGTAAAGCGTGGAACGAAAATCCGCATGATGGCGACAGGCGCGGTGGAAGAAGTCGTAGAGGTCGGTTATTTCGGTGCGGGTCAGTTTATTCCATGTGAAGAACTCTCCGCCGGTATGGTAGGCTATATTACGGCAAGCATTAAAAATGTTAAGGATACCCGTGTCGGGGATACGGTAACGGACAATGACAATCCGTGTGCCGAGCCGCTTCCGGGGTATAAAAAGGTCAATCCAATGGTGTACTGCGGACTGTATCCGGCAGATGGCGCCAAGTATCAGGATTTAAGAGAGGCACTTGAAAAATTGCAGTTAAATGATGCGTCCTTACAGTTTGAGCCGGAAACCTCGATTGCACTGGGATTCGGTTTCCGCTGTGGATTTTTAGGATTACTGCATTTAGAGATTATTCAGGAACGTCTGGAGCGTGAATACAATCTGGATTTAGTAACAACGGCACCGGGTGTTATCTATAAGGTGCATAAGACCAACGGAGAGGTTATTGATTTGACGAATCCGTCCAATATGCCGGATCCGTCTGAAATTGAATATATGGAAGAACCGATGGTTTCTGCGGAAATCATGGTAACGACAGAATTTGTCGGACCGATTATGAAACTGTGTCAGGAGCGCCGCGGCATTTACAACGGCATGGAATACATTGAGCAAACCAGAGCCTTGTTAAAGTATGATCTGCCGTTAAATGAAATTATTTATGATTTCTTTGATGCCTTAAAGTCCCGTTCCAGAGGATATGCTTCCTTTGATTACGAGATGAAAGGCTATGAGCGTTCTTCTCTTGTGAAGCTGGATATCCTGATTAACAAAGAAGAAGTCGATGCGCTTTCATTTATCGTCTTTTCCGGCAATGCCGAAGAACGTGGTAGAAAGATGTGCGAAAAGTTAAAGCAGGAAATTCCGAGACAGCTCTTTGAAATTCCGATTCAGGCGGCTATCGGAAGTCGTGTTATCGCAAGAGAAACCGTAAAGGCAATGAGAAAAGATGTCCTTGCAAAATGTTATGGCGGTGATATTTCACGTAAGAAGAAGCTGCTTGAAAAGCAGAAGGAAGGAAAGAAACGTATGCGTCAGGTCGGAAACGTAGAGATTCCGCAGAAGGCATTTATGAGCGTTTTGAAATTAGACGAGGAATAGAAGATAACTGCATGAAAAAGACAGACAGTAACGAAAAAAGGGGCGGCATTTATATCCATATTCCGTTCTGTGTGCGCAAGTGTGCGTACTGCGATTTTTTGTCTGCACCGGCAGATGAAAAAACACAGGCGGAATATGTAAAGGCTTTGCAGACGGAGATTTATCAGACGGCGAAGCTGCTTTCGGAAAATCCGTATACGGTGGATACCGTGTTTTTTGGCGGTGGAACGCCGAGTATCCTCGCACCGGGACATGTCAAAGCACTGGCAGATACCCTGCGGGAAAGCTTTCCATTTGCGGAAAATGCGGAAATTACGATAGAATGTAATCCCGGCACGCTCGATGAAGAAAAAGCGGCAGTGTACAGACAGGCAGGCATAAACCGGATCAGTTTCGGGTTACAGTCCGCCAATAACCGTGAATTAAAAATGCTGGGACGGATTCATACCATGGAAGAATTTGTGAAAAGCTATGAAACGGCAAGGGCGGCGGGCTTTGACAATATCAATATTGATTTAATGTCGGCACTGCCTGGTCAGACATTTGAAAGTTTTCTGCACACGCTGGATACGGTTCTTGCATTAAAGCCGGAGCATATCAGCATGTACAGTCTGATACTGGAAGAAGGCACGGCACTTTACGAACATTTAGACCGGTATCCGGCACTGCCCGATGAAGATACAGAACGTCAGATGTACGATACGGCGTGTCTGCGGCTTGCGGATAACGGTTATCACCAGTATGAAATCTCTAATTCTGCAAAAGAAGGAAAGGCATGCCGCCATAATCTTTCCTACTGGGAACGCAAAAATTATCTCGGCTTCGGGACAGGCGCGGCATCCCTGCTTTGCGAACAGCGCTACACCAATACGGACAGCCTTGCACTTTATATAGACACTATGGCGGAGCTGGAAGAAAAGAAAGAAGTCATAAGTAAGGCACTGGCGGCGGTACGCGCCGAACAGCATACACTTTCCGTACCGGAGCAGATGGAAGAAATGTTCTTTTTGGGACTGCGCAAAAACAGCGGCATTTCCGAGGCGGATTTTTTGGGAAAATTCGGAAAAACAGTAGATGATATTTATGCACAGGCGCTTGAAAAAAATCAGAAATTCGGTCTGCTGGTGCGTGAAAACGGCAGAATTTTTCTTACAAAGCGGGGCAGGGAAGTCAGCAATGTTGTAATGTCAGAATTTCTGCTGGATTAACCGGCGGCCGAACCGGCGCGGTGTTTCGCCCATAAATGTTTTGAATTCCCGCTGAAAATGTGCCTGGTCGGAATAGCCGATTTGCGTGATAAATTCGGAGTTATTGCGATGCGGGTCCTGAAAAATTTCATAAAGAGTATGGTGAAAGCGTAACAGCCGGCAAAAGGTTTTCGGGCTGTATCCGAAATATTCCGTAAAAATGCGGCTGATATGGCGACAGGAATAGCCGGTACGCGCAGCCAGTTCGCTGACGGTGATATCGCCGTCAGCTTTTTTGATGCTCTGATGGATGAGTGTGGCGGCGGGCGGGCAGGCTGGTGTTTTTCCGGTTTTGTTTAATGCGGAAAGAAAACGCTGTATCCGCTCGGAAAAAGAAACCGTACCTGAAAAGATATCAGAATCAGACATGGAAATGGTCTGGAGCAGGTCAGCCGGAAAAGGAAACGGATGTCCCGGAAGCCGGTAATACAGACTTTCATCAAACCGCACACCAAAGCAGTATGAAAATCCGGAGAGTTTTAGTATCAACGGTTCATCAGCGGTGCGGATACAAAAAATGCGGCAGCTGCCGTCAGGGCGCTGTCCGATAATCAATTCTGTATATGGTGATGCAACAAATTTTAAAGAAACATCGCCGCTGAATTCATAGCAGAATAAATCCGCCGGAGAAGAAAGCAGATGCTCGTTGGTAAGCAGGCTGTTTAAGGTTAAAAATACGTAAGGCTGAATGAGTGTGTATCCGGTGTGCATGTGAAAAACTCCAATCTGTAAAATTAATTTGTAAAAACGGATTTATAAAATTTGCTTTGCCGCCGTAGTGGGGAATCCTGTCCTGCAGTACGGAAAGCAAGTAAATATCCGCAAAAACTTAAAAATAGGTGGTGTATAAAAAAATAATAAAACAAAAATTAAAAAAATCAAGAGAAAATGTCCGATTTTTTCAATAATTATAAAATAAAGGCGGTATAATAAGCAACATAAATTGAACAGCGATGCACAAAGGCGTGTAACAGATTAGAAATAATCGGTTACACGTCTTTTTTTCGTATATGGGTAAAATTTCAAAAAACAGAAATTTTCGGTACGGAAAAAGGATTGCAGCTTCAATAATCCGGACAGGCTCGGATCCACCTGACCAGAAGACATGACAAAGAAGATGGAATTAAGGGAGGAAATGGTTATGGACTTTTCAGCAGTTAATACAGTATGGGTGCTGGTAGGCGCCGCACTGGTATTCTTTATGCAGGCAGGTTTCTGCATACTTGAATCCGGTCTTACAAGAGCAAAAAATGCCGGTAACATTATTATGAAGAACTTAATGGACTTTTGTATCGGTACTCCGATTTTCTGGATTATCGGTTTTGGTATTATGTTTGGATCATCCAGCGCAATATTTGGTGGAATTGATTTATTTACACGAGGTGATTACTCAGCAGTAACACCGGACGGTGTTCCATTTTACGCATTCTTCATTTTCCAGACAGTGTTCTGTGCAACAGCAGCAACAATCGTATCCGGAGCAATGGCAGAAAGAACAAAGTTCTCTACATATTGTATTTATTCCGCAGTTATCAGTGCAATCGTATACCCGATTGAAGCTGGATGGGTATGGAATAGTGCAGGATGGCTCGCAAAATTAGGCTATGTTGATTTTGCAGGTTCTTCTGTAATTCATATGGTTGGTGGTATTGCTTCTGTTATCGGTGCCGCAATGCTTGGACCTCGTATTGGTAAATATACAAAAGGAAAAGACGGAAAAACTGTTGTAAATGCATTTCCGGGACATTCTCTTACACTTGGCGCACTTGGATGCTTTATCTTATGGTTTGCATGGTATGGATTCAACGGTGCAGCAGCATCTGATCCTACACAGTTAGCACAGATTCTTGGAACAACAACTATCGCACCGGCAGTAGCAACTTTTGTCTGTATGATGTTTACATGGATCAGAAACGGAGCACCTGATGTTTCCATGTGTCTGAATGCTTCTTTAGCAGGTCTTGTAGGTATCACAGCCGGATGTGCGAATGTAGATGCCGTTGGTGCAACGATTATCGGACTTGTTGATGGTATACTTGTAGTAATAGTCGTAGAATTTATTGACCAGAAACTAAAAATTGATGACCCGGTAGGTGCCGTAGCCGTTCATGGATGTAATGGTCTTTGGGGTACAGTAGCAGTCGGACTTTTCGATTATAACAATGGTGTATTTTATGGTGGCGGATTCCACCAGCTTGGAGTACAGGTACTGGGTGTTGTATGTATCGCAGCATACACAGCAGTTGCAATGACAATCGTATTTACAATTCTTAAACATACAATAGGACTTCGTGTCAGTGCAGAAGAAGAAATCATGGGTCTTGATATCGCAGAACATGATCTTGCATCAGCATATGCAGATTTCCTTCCAATTTCCGCAACAACAATGGGCGGTGTAACAACAGAAACAATCGATGTAACAGACTTAAGAGACAAGAAACTCGCTCCAGTCATCGGCGGTGCAAAAGAAAGAGGTGGACGTTATACAAAACTTACAATTATGTGTAAAGAAGACCGTTTTGCCATTCTGAAAGATGCCATGAGCCAGATTGGTGTAACAGGTATGACAGTATCCCATGTAATGGGTTGTGGAACACAGAAAGGAAAAACTGGACAGTATCGTGGTGTTAAGATTGATATGAACCTTCTGCCGCAGCTTCAGGTAGACATTGTCGTATCTACAGTACCACCGGAATTAGTCGTAGAAGCCGCAAAGAAAGCACTTTATACTGGCGAGTACGGCGATGGTAAGATTTTCCTTTACGATGTAGAAAATGTTGTGAGAATCCGAACCAATGAAACGGGAATTGCAGCATTAGATAACGAAGAAAAATAGGAATTTGCCAGTGAAATAATAATTG
>OGPZ01000824.1_pt1 | contig 25314 bp, 20 predicted proteins | sample 1553111 | NCBI WGS metagenome assembly OGPZ01 (sample SAMEA2579968, study PRJEB22360) | human gut metagenome
ATAGACAGCTTTAGTCGTTTTGCACAGGGGTGCTTTTGCGTCTGCCGATACCCGTTTGGAATTTCTCGTAGTTCTCCGTTCCTGCCGATTGGCAGGTGCTTACTCCGTTAATTGTCATTTTTGTTGCCATAGTCGTTGTTATTTAGATGATTAGAAATGTACAGACAGCACTCTGTGTTGCATCACCATTTCGGGGTCGCTCGTGTAGCGTTGGTGCAGGTAGAAATGATGAGAGCCGAAGCCGTAAAGGAAGAACTTGTCAAGTTCGTGTTTCTCGGCAAAGTCCTTGACGCTCGCCCTTAATTGCTCCTCACTCTGACAAAGAGTGAGGAGGTTCATAAATTCAAGGAACATCGTGGGGATTTTATCATCCCATAGGAAAACCATGCTTTCAAATCTTACTTCCATAATGTTAGTTGTTAGATGTCGATATTATGCCGCTTTCATCCGCTGGCGGATAAGGTTGGCGTTCTTGTTCACAAGGGCGATGATGCGGTCGTGGTATTCGGAGTTCTCGTTGCATACGCCACGACACTGCACCACCTCAAAAGTTTTTAGTGACACCTCTATCGTTTCAATTCGTTTTCCGTCAATGGTGGCGGATAGGATAAGGGAGTCTTTTCGTTTGTGGTAACCGCCCACACAATGATGCATCGTCCTTCCTTCCTCTGCCATTTCTTCCACGCTCTCTATGACTTTGACGCAAATAAGGCTGTCGGTAAAGGCAAGTCCGAAGAATATGCCCTTAGCTTTCAGATATTGTTTCTCGTCCTCAATCGCTTTCCTGCGTTGCTGTTCAGTCCGCTCATGTTTCCTTTGCAGGTTGCGCTTTGCCACCAACTTGTCGTGTTCAACTTTGAGGTCGGCAGGGCAAACGTATTTCGGGCTGTTTGTGTCCTTGCCGAAATGACGCAGGAGGTCTATGGTGTCACGCCACATTGAGCCGTCCTCAATAGTATAGCCGTTGCGGATACATATCTTGATTGAAGCCCAATACTCTCCAATATTGAAAGAGTGGTACAGATAGTAGCGCAACATGGGATATTGCCCTGCCTTCAACAGCGTTTCCGCACGGCTGTCCGACAATAATGCCGGTATTAGTTTGGTGGGTACAATGTCGTGGAAATTGCCGTTAAAGCCGTTTCTGCGGAGCGTCGGCAACACCTTATATCTTGGATATATCGGGGAATATGAGATATGGCGGTACGCTTCATTGTCATTGCGGATAGCAAAAGGAGAAGCGAATGAGAACGTGTCGATGTAGCATCCCAATGTGCGTGGAATGGCAACAACAGCCTTACGCCCTTGTTCATTCCACCAATACTGCCCGATTTCAAGGGCATAGGACTTGGCATTAACCCCTTTCTCCATACCCACGACAAGCAAGAACATTCGTAGCACTTGGTATTCTCCGCTTGTGGTAAGGGTTGTGAAATACTGCTTTTGTCTTACCTTGCGCTGATAGGTGAGGCAGACTTTCAAACTTGCTCCACATTCGGGACACGTACAATGCTCGGTCTGCTCCGTCATTACCCAACTATGACCGCAATCCATACAAGTGGTACGACCTTTCGGCAAGCGGTGTGCATAATGCTCCACGCAATTACGGAATGCCCAATTTATCTGTATCGGGGTTATCGGGCGTAGTTTCTTGCTTTGGGCAAGAACTGCTTTTTCAAATTTGTTTCTCGGTTTCATAAGCCAAAATCAAATAATGAGGGTTGAACTTGGGTTTCTGTTTTCGCCTTTGTCGGCTTGGTGCGGTTCTGCAACTTGCGGAGTTCCTCGTCTTGGTATCTGCGGACTGCCTGCTGACGTGCTTCTGCTTTTTCCTCTGCCGTGAGTTCCACAATGTGGTTCACCGCCACTTGGCATTGGATAGGCTTGCCCACCTCAATCTCGTTCTCGTCATAGTAGTGTACTGCTTGTCCGTATATCTCTCCGTCCGTGAAGCCGTTACAACCGCTTTTCTGCACATAGTTCAGAATGTAGGTTACGCAATCGTCAATGTTCTTGGCTGGATTGCGGTAGTTCTTCGCAAAGAGCGTGTCTTCCTCCGCACGTTGTTCCAAATACATCTGTATCGTTCTCTTGAAATGGTCTGTTCCTTTCATATCGCTGTCGTTTTTATGAGTTGTCAAATAGTATGTTTCAAAATCTCCCTCCAATAAATCGGCTCAACCTCGCTCAATAGGAAGTCTATAAAGTCCTTCCGTGCGTTCTTGTTCAGTTCGTGGTAGAGTCCACGGAACACGGACATATTGCCGTTGAGGTATGTTTCCACCATGTACTCGAAGATGTTGCCCACCTCGTAGTATCTGCATTGTTGCTCCACTGTCTTGCTTCTTCTCTTTGCCATGTCGGTAGGGATTAAAGGGTGAATAACCAAAGAATGAAGCCGAAGAACAGGATAACGGAAAGAATAGCCACGATTACCCCTATTGCCACTCGGAACACTCCGTTTATTATCTCTCTGACGATGTACCAAAGGATGCCGGACACCCAAAAGGCGGTGCGCATGATTAGGGTGCATATCGCAAGCCCTATGTATTGCGCCATTTGTCTGAAATTTACCGTTGCTGTCATAGCCGTATCATTTGTTAAGTTCCACGATGCTGTCTATCCTGCCGTATAGGAAACTGCGGAGTGCGGTCTTGTCGGTAGCCTTGTATTCCGCCCAATGTCCATACTGCTTTACAATGTAGGTTCGGAGAATGTCGGAAAAGTCAAACATCCAACCTTGCAAGGGTACTGCGCTCTTGAAATAGGTGTTGCTGTTCACGTTGCGTGTAAGCCAATCCTTTTCCTCTCGGCTCAATTTCTCACCATTGTTCAGTTTGGTGCGAAGTCCGTACACCTTGCTGCCTTGCAGGTTCTCCAAACTTGGTACTTCCCATGCCACGAATTTTGTTGCTATTGCCGTTCTCATATCCGTTTTGTTTTTGATTTTTTGTTTTTTAATGCGGATTCAAGAGCTGAGGGAGTTGAGTTTCAAACTATCTTATCTGCCTCTCGTTTATCCGACATTTTTTTTATGCGTCTTTCTGTCGCATCGGTCGTTTTCGTTTCGGGTGCTTAAAAAGGTAGGGATTAGGGAATGCAAGGTTTTTCGGGAAAATACTACCCGAAGGGCTGGAGATTTTTCCAGAAAACAGGAGGCTTGACCTTGCTTTCCCGTACAATCCCGGAGTTACCTTTGCACCCAGCACGAAAATGACTGCCTGATGCGGCTCACTGAAAGGCGCGAAAATGGAGGTAAACGGAAGTAGAGGCAGATTAGACAGGAAAACTTCAAAAGAGAAATCCGTGAAAAAGACATCCCCAACAGAAAAGAACATAGCCGGTAGCGTGAAACCGGGCAAACCATCGGCAAGGAAGTATGTTTTTATCTGTTTGGCCAAACGTGTTTGGTCGGATGGATAAAATCATTCTTCCCGGTTTGTCTGCCGTGAGTGACGGCTTGTTCCATTTATGGAATGTGCGGTCATACACGGCTTTCCGCTTCCGGCTCAAAAGGACAACGAAAAAAGAAAAATCGTCAAAACCCCGTAAAAGCACCTCTTTGGCATAAGCACAAAAGAAAGGGGCCTTGTCTCATCAGTCTAAACTATTGTTTAGGCGTGAGGCAAAGCCCTTTTCTCCGCTTATGCGGCAGTCGGCACACGTTCGTTCAAAATCTTTTTGGGCGATGGTGTGCTGACGGATAAAATCGCTTTTACGGAAAAACTTGTGTGAGAAGAAAAAATCAGGAGATTCATTTCTAAATCTCCCGTTTTATTGTTACTTTTGCATACGAAGAGTTCTTTGAAGGTTACGCAACGCACAGAAGAATAATGCAGTAGATAACTAACTAATTCGTAACCTATTACTATTATGAGCGATTACCCAATGCTCATTTCCAATAAATTACACTCTTTTCGTAACTTCTGCCCGCAAATATACGCTATTTTTTCATACGTTCTATGCTTTGCATTATTTTCCGCCTCATATCTTTTATGGGTCACTCTAAAATATTTTCCGGTATTTCCGGACGGGTATCAAGAGTGCCTATAATGGTATAATCCGTGTTATCTATTGTTGTCTTCAATGATGGTATTATCAAATAGTTGCTTTTAGTTGCAGGCTCTATGGGAAGTTCTCCCCATTTTACATTTAAAAATCTGTGCATAAGATTAATGACAGCATTTGCGTTGGTGTGCTCGTCAGATAATTCAAATCTTAGTTTGTGAGGAGTCGGGTTTATTGCTTCATCCGTGAAATTTTCTTGTTCATCGGACTTGTATTTTAAAGTTAAATAAATTGAGGCATCCGGATTCGATGAGTCATTTTGGGTAAACTCGTATGTCCCTTTGGTTATCAGAGTAGGGGCTAGTTCGTGTTGAGAGTAAATATAACGGACGAAGTAACAGTCTTTAGCTTCATTGTTTATCAGATAGACCGCAGTACCATTGGAAAGTGCCGGATGATTGCTCTCTTTTATTGCGTATGCCAGATAGCTGTCTGTAATTTTAATTTTCAAGTCAACAGTTTCGTTGGTGATGTTGTCCTTTACGCTTACCTTTGTTTCTCCTTTCTTTTTGGGATAGACTAATAAACTTCCCATTCCTGTGGAACTGGATAAATCTACACTTATACTCAAAATCTCTGTTTTTTCTACGGTTACAGTGTAGTCTCTGTTTCCGCCTCTAATCATAATATCGGCTGCTCCTAGCAAGGGTCGTTCATAATATTCTTTTTCGAAAGATAAGGGATATATTTCTTTTTCATCGTCATTACCGCAACTAAAAAGAAAAATGGTACAAAGAAATGACAGTAGCGCTCCAAATAAATGTTTTGTCTTCATGATTATTCTGTTTTATAGTTTAGCAGGAGAGATATAGTTGTATAAGTTCCTGTGTTGATGTTGGAGGCAAATATATGGATTTAATCAATATAATTAATTAAATGTTATATTTATTTCCTGCCATCAAGCAATTTTCATACATTTGTGATTGCTTATCAAAAGAATAGGTTGTTTTCCCACTAAACATAACACACATGAAGACAGATTTCGATTACAATTCTATGCCCGTCAGCTTCGCTCATTGTTTGAATGGACGTTGTTTGCGTGCGGACAAATGTCTGCGTCGACAAGTAACTCTCCGGATGCCGAAAGAACGGGCTGCTGTAACAGTTATCAATCCCGAACATATCACTTCCGATGGCGGAGACTGCACTTACTTTATTGATGAAAAGCCTTTGCTTTTTGCACGGGGAATGAAACATATATTGGACCGTGTGCCGCTTGCTGATGCCAACATTATTAAACGACAGATGATTTCCTATTTCGGCAAGACTGTTTATTACCGTTGCTGCAACAAAGAGCGATTGATTAAACCAAAAGAACAGGAATATATACAAGGACTTTTCCGTAAGAGGGGTGTTGCCGGATCACCTCAATTTGACGAATACATAGAATATTATGATCTTGGTTAAGGATGTTCGTTAGTTCCGGTAGTCCCATATATTGTGGGAAAGTATTCTCATAAAATGTGGGAATACTTTCCCACAAAATGAGGGAATCTTTTCCCTCTAGCTAGGGAATCTCTTCCCACAATATATGGGACAAAGTAAGTCTGTGATGAAAGTAAAAAGAAGGTATATGCTTCCGTTTATTGAATATCAGTTCCGGTATGAGAAATGCATGATGATAAGTATGAGAAATACCGTCTATTTACGACTTTTCAGGCAAAATAATATGAGAAATACCTTATTGAAAAGTATTTCTCATATTATATGTTATTGATTAGTAGAATATTAATCAAATATTATGAGAATATGAGAAATGAAATTGCCAAATCATTTCTAGTGGGGGCTAGATCACTGTGTCTTTCAGCCATTTTCCGAAAAAACGGTCATAGACAATATAACCATTTGGTGTATTATATATCAGTTCTTTATTTAGTAAGGACTTCAGTGCCACGTTAACGCTGCTGGGCGTTTTTAGATGATACCTTTGGATGAAGTCATTGGCATTTATACTTTTTATACAGCCTTCTGTGGCAATAGCTTTCAATAGATCCACTTGATTGTTGGTTAGTAGTGTCAGGTTACTTTGGTATATGGTTTCCTGTTCATCTAAAATGTCATTTATACAGCTATCTACCAGTCGGTTATTAATAGGGTTGATTTTCTTCTCATACAATCGGTTAAGTATGCTTTGAATGTACCAGGTGTGTCCGTTTTCAAGTTGGTATAAGTAGGAGAATGTTTCTAACGGTAGCTCTCTTTTTTCTTTGGCAAAGAATGAGTGTGCGAACGAATAATAATTCTCAAACGGAATCTCCTTTAACACAATAATTTGGGTACTTTGATAAAAAGGTCGTTTTGCTGAACTGAACATTTCTTCCATTACATGCTTTTTACTTCCGGAAAATATAAAGTGTACATTTGGCATGAATTGGATATGCGAACGGAGCAATGCTTCTACACCTTTTTCTGGATATTCTGTAATCTGTTGGAACTCATCAATGGCAAGGTAACAATGTTTTTTTGAAGCTGCCATATAGTCGAGCACTTCTTTTAGTGTCTGTTCGGCATGAGCAGGGACAAAGTCCAGAGTTACGGTAGGCATACCGCTTCTTTCGTCAGTACTGATTATGGGGCGGCAAGATTTAAAGAAAGCGGTCATTTGCCGGAGTATATTTTGGGACAGGGTATCCAATTCTCCGAGAACATTTTGAGCAAGCAATTGTATGAATGCCTTTAAGTCGCGTGTGGGATAGATATCCATGTAGAAATAGGCGGTATTCGGATTCTTTTCCTGTTTCATCCGGTAGAATACATTTTTGATGAGTCCCGTCTTTCCCATACGCCGAGGGGATATTAATGTCAGATTCCGCCCGTTTTGTAACGCTGAAATCATTTTATCAGTTTCTTTTTCCCGGTCACAAAAGTATTCCGGACTGTTATAACCGTACACAAGGAATGGATTATATGGTTTCATATCTTATTATATCTTTTATGTTACATATTTTATGTAACACAAAGAACGTAATAATTGGGGAATATTCAAAGACTTTTTTTATTTATGTGTATATAAATAGTGCGCTGATGAAAGAACAATCATTTTCTTTCATCAGCGCACTATTATTTGTCGGAGCAGGATTATTTCTTATCCTTCTTCTCTTCAGCTTTCGTTACAGGCTTTTCCTCCGTTTTACTGTCCGGATTAATAATACCTTTCACCGTTTCACCGATAGGCAACTTATCCAGTACACCAAGACTTGGAGCTACCGTTTTCACCAGTGTATTCAGGAAATTGCTTGTGCCGCCGTTTCCTCCGTCGAATACAGTGATATTTCCTAAGTTCATGTGTTCGAATGCCTTTACCTGTTCGCCGGCGATTTCTTTCCATTGGTCTACCATCTTGTATTGGATAGCGATAGCCGGGTTCGATTCGGCTGCTCTTACCATTGCTTCGAAACCTTCCGCTTCAGCAAGTAATGAACGTTTCTTACCTTCTGCTTCTGCTTCCAGTTTCATCTGGATAGCTTTTGCTTCTGCTTCCGCTTGTGCCAAAGTAGCTTTTGCGCGTGCTTCTGCCTCACGAGTAATCTTTTCGGCAATGGCATTCGCCTGTAGAATAGCTTCCTGTCTGGCAATTTCCGCAGGAACAATCTTTTCTGCTTTCAATGAAGATTCCACTTTACGTGCTTTAGCTTCTTCTACCTCCTTCTGGGCAATTTCACGTGCAGTTTGTACGGCAGCTTCCGATTTGGCAGCAGCTTCACCGGCTTGCTTGTCGGCATTAGCTTGTGTCACGGCCAGTTCTGAATTTGACAGAGCCACCTCTTTCTGTGCGTCATTTCGTCCGATGGCAGCTTTTTTGGCAGCTTCCGCCTGTTTGATTTCCATATCCGAGTTAAGTTCGGCAACACGGCTTTCCTTTTCGGTATTCGCCTGTTCGATACGGATATTCTTTTCAGCTTCAGCTTTTGCTACTTGTGATTCTTTTTCCGCATTGGCGATGGCTACTTGAGAAATTCTGTCCTTATCTGCATTGGCAACCGAGATTTCCTGTTGTTTCTTCGTTTCTGCGATGGCGATATCTTGATCTTTACGCGTTTCTGCAACTTTGGTTTCGCGTTCCTTAATTTGATTGGCAATTTTGATGGCACCCAGCTTTTCCTGTTCTTCGATGTTAGCTTGTGCTTCGTTCAGAGCTTTACTTTCAGCTTCCTTACCTAAGTTGACAATGTAGTTGGCAGCATCACGAATGTCACTGATATTGATGTTCATCAGGTACAAACCAAACTTGCGAAGTTCAGTATCGATGTTGTCTTTTACTTTAGCCAGAAACTTATCGCGGTCTGAATTTAATTCTTCGATAGTCATATCGGCGATCACCATACGCATCTGACCATATACGACATCGGTAATTAAATTCTGTTTGTCGTCCATCGTCAAACCCAGCATACGTTCAGCAGCATTTTGCATTACTTCGGGATCAGTGCTGATAGCTACAGTAATGGTGGTCGGCACATCCACACGGATATTCTGAGCAGACAGTGCACCCGTCAGTTTGCATTCAATCTGCATTGGTTTCATGGAAAGGAATTCGTATCCCTGGATAATCGGCCATACGAAAGCTGCACCACCGTGATATAGCTTCGCCGACTTCTTATCTCCTCCTGTTTTACCATATACAACGAGGACTTCATCACTCTTACATTTGCGGTAACGAGAAAGGATACCAATAAAAGTGAGTAGGATGACTGCCACTAATATAGCAGCCATAATCAACATTTCTTGTGTCATAAAATTGTGTATTTGAATAGTTATTGAATGAATAGTGTTCCGTCTTTGTAACTGGTGATGATTGTTCTGTCACCCGTCTGATATGCTTTTCCGGATTCGGAGATGACGTCTACTTCGCGCATTGCTCCGTCCCGGCTTGTTTGTACTGTATATTTGCTGTCACTTTGCTTGAAATAGATGGTACATTCCCGTCCCACAAGTTGATCTGTCTGTTCTGTGCGGTTCACTTGTTGGAGTTGATAGGCTTTCTTGTAGAGAAACCATACTGCTAGAACAAAGAAAAGACCTACCAGAATACCGATAATATAGCTTTGGATTTCTGTATTATTCGCTAAATACATGTACCAGCCAAATCCGATTCCAAAGTGGGTGAGACCCTTAAAAGAAACGACACTACTGATGTCGGCATCCACGTCTACATCTGCATCCATATCTCCGAAGAAAATAGATAATACGAATTGAATAAGGAAAATCCCAGTCGTAACGAGAGCGATGATTAGGAAAATGGTATGGCTCATAGTAATCAGTATTAATATAAGTATTAATTATAATACTTCAAATATACAGGTTTATGGGAGATAAACAAAGATTCTCAGTCAAAAAATAGATATTTCCTGCCAGAAAGAGTTCTGGTGTTACTAAAAAAAGTCCCCCACCCACTCAGCGCTACTTTCACAAGCTACATCTGAGTGGATCGAGGAACACAAACAAAACAAACAATATTTTGTATCTTATTAAAAGATGATGTATGTTAATTCGAACAGTCGATAATTAATTCATTATCAGAACATGATGTGATGGGGTAATTTATCAGTGCGGAGAAATCTACTTCCGTTCTGTTCAGTACGATTTCATACGTCGAATTTATGAACGACTTGATATCAACATTTAACAGGAGGCTTAGTAAGTATGCCGAATGTTCGTATGCGTACCAGCGTCCTCTTTCTTCATATAAATACGCTTGCTGCGTATTTTCTGATTCGCGGGTTAAGATTTCAATGATTTCCATATTTGATTTTTTAGTGTCATTTTTATTAGCTATTTCTGTATGATAATGCGTACGGATTTACGTATGTTACCACTGTATATATGCATAGTCAAAGGATTGTCTCCTGTGTATTTGTTTTTATCTATATAGATCCATACATTGGTCGTTGTTTCTACTTTTCCACTATATTTGTCTACAGTAACTTCTACACCTCCGGGAAGATCATCGATCTGCCATCCTAGCGGATTGTTGGTGATAATGTTTATGTTGACAGTATAGTATTGAGAATCTCCCCCTTCACTCATACTGGCTGTTAGTTCGGACGAAGTGACACCTAAATAATACTCATTATCCGTAGTGATATCACGAATCTCTTCATCGTTAATTACCATGAGCTGGGTGTTGATGATGGCATTATCAGCTCTATTCTTCTTGACAGCTTCGGTGAATGATTTGCTTCCCGTACCTGTTACGATATGTTCTATTTTAAATGCGTATCGTTTGTTGCGTTCAATAGAATTTATATAATCGTATGTAATATTTTCTCCTTCAGTTTGTGCACGTTTGATGAAGTCGAGACGGTAGTATCGTATTTCTCCATCTCCATCCTTTGTGTTGATGCCCTCCAATATCAATGATATACGGGTGCCATCTTTGATATCAGTTGCCTCCGGAATATAATATACCCATTTATTCTTGTTATCGGAGTTGCTGGTATTGTTGTTGTAGATGGTTGTCCGGTAATCAGCCCGCGTTGTGTTGGTAATCGTTTTCGATTGAACAATCGTTCCGGAGGTGTTTACATTGATGATGCTGACTGCTTTCAAATCAAAATTAGGCCATGCATGACTGGCGTCTATTTCTATTTTAGCCAATGCGCGTTTTAGAGAGATAGCTCCCGGTTTAGCACCTTCTTCTACTATGAAAGGGGCACTCTTCCCATACATCGGAATATGGTTTAGATTCTCCGAGAAAGTGAACTTCAGATTTTTTTCTGCCGTTTCCATAGAGATGCCTTTGGATGGAGTTGTGATAGTCTGATAATTTGCAATAAGGGCCAGAGTTACTTTGGTGTTGCTTTTAGGTAATAAGGCGTAAACTGTATTACCGCGTTTCACCACTTTGGGATTTCCCTCTTCGTCGTGGCTTTCTGATGTTAATTCGTAGATGAATTGGTTATTATTGTCGAAAGCCCATATGGCGAGGTTGTCAATGGCATTATCATCAGTAATTGTTCGCGTACTACTCGATGGCAGACTAACCTCCGGCACTGAGATGCTGAGTACCACTTGGGTTTCATCTGACCTTGAAGAAGAGGATGGAGTGTCCATCATGCTTTCTTCGGCAGAACAACCACAAAGGAGTCCTAGAGTGAATAATGCGGATACTATTTTTGTTTTTATATTCATTGTCTGATGATTGATTATCAATATAAATGCTGTTAGTTGGATTGCGTAACTTTGAAACTGCGTGGCTTGGCTTCACTGGCAAACTTGATAAGTACAGTAACAGTACGACTATTTCCTGTTCTATTCGCTTGTACGGTTGTGAAAGTAATATTTTGTCCCTTACCTTTATCCAGTTCACCACGATCCGGAGAAATCTTGAGCCAGGGAGCGCCACCGTCAGTAATAACCCACGAATCGTTGACAGATATAAGAGTTCCGATTACTGATTTACCGGAAGAACTGCCTAAAGAAACAGGATCAGGTTCTCTATTGCTTTCGCTAAAATCTTTTTTCACATCGCGTACACAGCGTACTGCGCCGGCTTGTTGAGGTTCGGCTATGATGTTGTCTGATGCACTTGTACCCAGCAAGGCATGAATATGGCGTCCATTGCTATAGTTGTAAGTATTTTCGGTTCCATGCAGAAACATCGCTGCCGGACGGGTCGTTCTATCTTGACTTACTACAGATGAATTGGTCCATAAGAAACTATTCACTGACAATGAAGAACCTTGTGTGACAATTATATCTTTGAATGTTAATTCATTCTTTATATGTGGATCATAAGCGCCACTGATAGGTAACCATGCCAGGTCGGTATAATCGGCTAAATCATAATGTACATAATTATCAGTTTTGTTGCCATCTTTTAAATTAGGTTCTTTCAGACTTTTGTAATTCAGGTAGAAACCGTAGTATTTTGCATTTTCTACATAGATTCCTGTGTAATAATACGAACCAGTCCAATCATTCTGTAACTTGGATGCTTTATGAGGGATGTATATAAGATTGTCATTCCAGTTAGCTGTTTCGCTGCTTTTGGTGATTGTTGATACAGTTCGATAATGAAATTTATCTACTATATAATAATATGTTCCCCTCCGGCTTCCACTTATAGTGATTTTCTTTTCAGAAAGCTCGCCGTTTATGTAAACAGGGGGATTGAGAGGCAGATTTTCACCTTGGTACAATGTCACAGAGTATGCGTTATCTATTACCAACTCTTGCTTGGTTGTTTTATCAGTAAAAACAAACGCGTCTACAGGTGGAATTCTATATCCCTCCGGGCATGGATCATAGATTGTTTTCGAACCTAAGTCTTTGATTCCTTCGTGATTTAATCCGCCATTAGTTCCCCATAGATACCCTCCTTTGGTTAGTTCTTTGGATGATAATCCATCATAGGTGAGAATAGTAGGATTCTCTATGGTATAAGAGATATTGGTATTTCTTCCGGAGTCTACCTTCCATTCTTTATTATAATAATTGTAAGTCGTCAATCTACCATTATCAGTATAATTATCATTTGTATAAGCAGCTCCGATAAAAGGGTCTTTACGTCCCCATTGATACAGTAATCCGAGAGATGCTACTCCGGGAACATTATTCAAGGCTCCCAAGTTGCGGTCTAATACTTCGTAACCATTCAGAGTCCAATCCTGAATACAGGATTTTTTAATTCCGTTGAATCCGTTTGCATCGACCATGCTCGGACATGCCCATACATGCCATGACCACAAAACTTTCCCGTTTTTATCAAAAGCTCCGATTAATGCGTTGCCACCGGTGATTCCTCCGATGGATGCTCCGTTCGTATTAACAACATATTGGATGGTTCCTTTACCCTCATCATATGTAGCGTATGTACCACCGGAGACTTGTGTTTTTGACTCTGCATCAATGAGTTTCACCAGACCTTTTTTCGTTTCCCAAATAATACCAATTTTGGCAGGTTTTATAGAGGCGCTTTCGTCTAAAGTAACGACACCACCATTCTTGTCATCTGCAACAAGTCCTTTATTTCCGTTCCCTTTGATGGTAACAATCAATTCATAAGTGCCGTCACCTACCACATAGCAGTTCGCTGTTGCCGGCTGTTCTTGTCTAACGATAATTTGTTTTTTGAGATTACCCGTCTGTACATAAAAACTACCCTCTCTTGCTACACCAAAGTTCTCAATCGCTTTAATGTAAATCGTTCTATTGTCTTCTCCTTGCTCTACGGTAAACCATGTATCATCCGATTTATCTACGATTTTCCATGGACCATTTTCGGTCGATTCATTGTCCTGTCCATAGTCTGTTGTGACTGTGATTTCGTCATTTGAGATTTTATTGTCGAAAGTGACCACGCTTTTGTTGGTAGTCAGCGTATATTGATCCGGTATACCACGCATGGGGACATCTTCCCAATCTTCTATTGATACATGCATGCCCACTACAACATTGTCAAGTGCTTCTTCGGGAGTCGGTGTACCCGGATTACTTACCGAGCGTATGTTAAACACATACGAGTGGTTGCGAATCACATCGTACACACGGAGGTCGTCTTTATTTCCGCTTTCCAGATCATCTTTGAAATCGATGCGATAATAGCTTTCTTCTCCGTTGTTGACCAATCCTTCTCCGCCAAAGATACCGCCAACTACCAGGCAAAGCGGCTTTTTGCCCTCTCCCGGTTTCGTGTTGTTTGATTCGGGAATATAGATTTGATTTTCAAATGTGTTGATAGTGATATCCTGGCTCCAGGTGAAAATTAGAGGTGTTTCACGCTGTGAGTTGCTTGTTGGAATAGATGTTTCAGAGAATCGCACTTCTGTGTCTCCTGCCGTAATATCTGACTGCAATGGAGCGCAATATCCTTTTGTGTTGGCATAATATACACGAACGCTGCGAAGTATAAAATTGTCGAGACCGGTGCCATTGTTTACCAGAATGTTTGTTTTAGCCACAGCACGGTATACGTCTATATTACCTTTGTTCACAGTTGGTCCCGTTTGGAGAGTCATTTTGAGGTTTCCCCACATGGGGATACGTTTTTCTTCGCTTAAAGTCCATGCTTCAGTACCGTATGAATACTCTAATAACTTATATGTTTCTTCTACACTTTTGTTTTCGAAATCGGTTGTGGATGGATTTACTCCACGGCTTTTCAGATTGATGAGTACCACAATCTCTATTTCTCCCTCATAAAGATTTGAGGTTTTTCCTTCCAGGTAACGAATTTCACTTCCGGCCAATCCTGTGATTTGGAGGTTGGTAACTTCTTCCGCAAATTTGTTATTACTGAAAATTAACAGGCGGACATCATTGGCTTGAATCCAATTTTCAAACTCCTCTCCATTCTCAATTCCGGTTCCGGCATTGGTTCCTCCTGCACGGGTATTTGCATATTCACTGCTCGGCAGGTTTAGTGCTAGTTTCAGGCCGATTTGTCCATCAGTGAATTCTTCACTGTTAAATGTGTTGTCGGTACACGCTGCCAGCAGAACAGTTCCTGTGATGAGTATAAGTATATATGAAAATAGCCTTTTCATTGTTTGTTTTTTTGATGTATTATAATTCGTTTATGCGGATGGTCCATCCGTTGATGATGATGGTTGTTTGTAACCAGCTCATGTCCTTGTCGAGGAAGAAAGTCATGGAGTACTCATCCTGACGGTCGAGATATTCTTGATCGGTCATGTTGCTGTATTCGTCCATTCGGAGCAACTTAATATATTCGATCAAAGAGAGTTGTATGGCAACTTTTCCTGTTTCCTTATTGGTGATGCGCAAGATTGGATTTTTTTCGGCAATAAGGCGTGCGATACTCAACTGTGCTACTGCCACACTGATAGGAGTATTATCACCGCTTTCAGTGGTGCGGGTGGTTGTTCCGGAGCTTTTGCTATAAGGCTTGTAAGTCAGTAAATTGTCCTTTAACAAAGTATTGTCATAGTTCATCCAACCGTTATCGTCATAGATAGAAAAGTCGAATTTATCGATGTCGATTTCTACTCCGTCCATTTGGTGAAGTATGATACGTAGCGTATTGGTGTCCTTCACCAGGTTGATGGTGATTATATTTTCACGTCCGCTACTACGTGTGAAAGCCTGCACGCTTTCTCCGTGCCAAAGGGGAGAAAGTTGTTTGCTGACAAGGTTCTCATTTTCACCGTTAGCGCGTGTCTGTACTATTCTGTTCGTCTTTACAGTTAGATCATCTATGTTCGAAACTCCGGGAGTCAACAGAGGAATAGCAAATGATTCGTCATTCAGTCCTGCCCATGCAATGAGATGGTAATTACCCGGATTGATGTCTACTTTCATGCTGTAATCGTCGGACTTTAAAATGTCGCCCTCTTCGGTTGCCAGTGTGATGAATTGTCCGTTTTCGTCGAAAGCATAGAGAGTCACTCTTTTCACCTCATTGGCGAAAGCGTCTGCGAACTTCATGTTGTAATCGTATTTGAAACGTACACGGTATTCGACGGTGCAATCGCCTTGTTCATAATCCAGGACTGAGTCGCAGGATACCATTGCACCGGCCAATACTGTTAATAACAATAGTTTGCTGGCTTCTTTTTGTATGATGGTTAGTATTCGTTTCATGCTTTCTATAATCTTTGAAATGCTAATATTGCTTGTCTGTCTCTATTGGAGTGATGAGAAAATCAGGGAGTGGAGATATGCACTCCCTGATTTTTTTATTGAGAAAGATTGTTTTAATTAGAGGTCAATGTCATTGTTACGAACCGTCCAGGATAAAACTTCGATTGTCACGTTCAGGTAACTGTCTGTTGATTCGTCCGGAGTTTCAGGAATAATCGGAGTCGGAGGAGTTGTCGGTTCCGGATTTGGTACTACTGTTCCCGGTATTTCCGGATTAGGTTTTTTAGGATCATTGTCTTCTTCACCTTCTCCCGGTTTGTTAGGATTCGGAGCACCTGGAGTTCCTGAAGTAGTGTTACCGATTTGAGCAACAGTGTTGATAGACAATTTATAAATGTTGTTACGTACAATCGCAAATTCCATTATTCCCATTACATTGTTGTCGTTATTGTTGTTATGACGTATTTTGTAGTTATAATAACAATATCCTTGTATATAGAAATCAACGCCTAATGCTTTTAATTCCTTTGTATCTTTATAGATAGAGTTAATATATTCTTCTACGCTGCTACCTTTTGATGTTCCCTCCTTGATATTCAGGATATCGTTTGCAGGTACTGAATTTTGATCCCAGCCTTTGTTATATTCAGTAACCATATCATATAGGCTTGTGTAGAACTTATTGTTGTATCTATAAAGGTCTTTATCTGAATTAGCACCATCATTTATGCCTTTGATAGTAGCTTTTGCTCTTAAAATAACACTTGTAGTGTAACCCTCTATCTGTGCATCTTGAGGCATTGTGTTTTCCAGACAGTAAGCTAGAATCTGAGGAGCAGCATTAGTCTTAGGATTAGTTCCGGTCAAACTTCTGAATGCTACATAATCAGTATATTTTCTTGAATAGCCACTTTGGAAGAAAGTGTTATCAAATGCACTGGTTTTCTTATCGAATGAATTTTCGATAGCATAATTACTGAAGTTTTCTTTTGCACCTTGGATAGCGCTTGAGCTATTTGCTCCTACTCTTTTGAAATTGTAAGCACTGTTTCTTGTATTGATGATTTTGTAAGCATCAAATGTAACTGTACCTATTATGCTACCTTGTCCGTCTGTAATAGAGAATGAGTTGTTGTCATTCTTGAAATTAAATGTGATTTTAGCTGCTGTACGTTCTACATTTAATGTGATTTCAGCCGGTGCATCTTTTGTGTTCTGTGATGTGATTGTAACAGCAGTTTTTGATTTTACATCAGCTGTAGTCATCATGAACTGATTGTCTGTGCAATATTCACCTGTTGTTGTCGGTACACTTTCCACTGTTGCTATAAACTCATTATAGCTCATTCCATTTGTAGCATCTGTTTTTGCTTTGATTGCAGCATCCAGATTTGACGTCGGATTAACAATCAGATATACATTATAATCACCAGTTTTTACTCCAAATGGTTCTTTAGTCTTATATTCCACTGCGCTACCATTATTAGTCGGAGTGAAGCTTGTACGTGGTAGTTTTTGTATTTGAACACATTCATCACCTTTGAATAAGTAGATGTTTACGTCTTTCACTTGATTTTCCACACCAAGTCCTTCTTCTTTGCCATCTCCTTCGTCTCCACCGGTAGGATTACTTCTGGTGGCACTTCCGCCGTTAGGCATGATAAATACGAAAGATGCATAAGCGTCGCTTGTGATTTCGTTTGAATTGTTTCCTTGATTACCTTCTTCAAGTAATTCATTTGAGCAAGCGCTGAATAAACCGGCACATGCTGCCATTGCTAAAATTAAGCTTTTAATTTTCATTCTTTTTAAAATTAATGTATGATACTATTTTTTTTGTTTTTTTTCTGTTATTTGATGAGAGACATCAGTGGAGATGGAGAGCTTTTCTGTTTGTTTTGGAAGTCCTTGCTATACTATATATAAGGAGTTTGTTATTCTTCCTGTTTTTTGGGGTGAGTTCATTTTTTGTTTTCTAGTTTATTGGATAATGTTTGTTTTTTGTTTCTTATTAATAATATTGTTTGTTTCTCGTAAATCGTTGAAAGCTTATTTCCTTTCGACATTGCAAAGGTATGGGAGAAATACAAAAGGGTTGATTGGTGTTTATTTCAATTTTCAAGACGTTTTCTTCAATTTTTCAAATGACTTTTTTTGATGGGTGATTGATTCGTTTTTTGAATGATTTCCGGGTCTTCTGAATGTTTTGCCATTCCTGTTTTTTATTTACCACTCTTGCATATTTTGTATTTATATGGAAGTTTTTCTTGTTGGTAAAGAATAAAATATGCACAAAGTGTAGGCAAGTGAGGACTTTGTGTTTCTTTCATGTAGTTTGAATGATTTGCTACTGTTGTTGCGATAAAAAAAGACGCACTGCCTTCTCAGGTAATGCGTCTTATCATTGGGGAATTTTTAATTTAAATCACATTGGGGTAAATTTGTTTGTGTTCTTATTTATTTTATAAGATAATTTTGTTTCTTCTTTAGTTCTTTCTGGTTGGCTTCGGCTTGTGTTGAAAGACCGGCTGCTTTGGCTGCATTGAAATACTTTTCAGCAGTTTCCAAATCACCCTCTATCATTGCGATGACTCCTAGATTATTCAATGTTTCGCCAGCTTTTTGATCGGCCTTGGCCAGGAACTTTTTGGCAGTTGACATATCTCCACCTTTTTGTATTTCCATTGCTCCGGCATTGAGGTTGGCGATAGGATCATCCGGGAACATCATGACAGCCACATGGAAAGAATGATTAAACTCTTTGCTTCCCGGTTCATAACTTTGCGCTACCCGATAAATTTCCTCCAGACTCAGTAATTGTGGATGCTTATTGATAATCTCTTTGGATTCTTCAAGATTGAAATCACGTACTGTATAATTTACTGTGTAATTCGAATGACGGAGAGCCGGATAACATTCTGCTAATATATATTGGTATACTTGCGCACCAACCAACTTGGCTATATCCCGCTCTTTCTTATCAATGTTTATACTTTCATCGTCTATCAGTCGGATCACTTCATCTTTCTTTTCTATCGATGAGGCTGCAACAAACTTGCGGAACCCCTCCCAATCTTCCGGTGTATATTCAGAGGTAATAAGATTATGATCGAAGTTGTAATAGTTGGTCACATAATCCACAAGTGACTGGGTTCGATTCTTAGCTAAAGTGGTATTATTAGTATAGCTACCCTCGGGTGAAGCGTAACCATGAATCTTGATACTGGTAAGGGTGGTATTATTGTCATTGCGTACAGTATCTATCGTTGCGCGTATTTTAGCTAATTCGATTACATTGCGGCGATACTCCGGATAGATAATGAATTTGTTAACCGGAAAATCCAGATAGGCATTTCCCTCTACAGCGCGGTGCTTTATCCCTTCTGTTTTAGGAGTAATATAGGCTATAGACGGTTGTAATTTCAATGGTAAAATGTTCACTTGGGTGATTAATTCACCGCTGTTTTCTTCCGGAATGTCGCAGCAGCCGCATAAGTCAATATTTAGTTTTATATTAACTTTGCCCATCCATGCTTCAAATGGCATCTGCACCAGATAGTTTACTTTCTGCTCTTGATGCTGTTTGCGGCGTATCGTAGTGTAAATGTTTTCTGGAATTTTATGGTTACGCTGGTCAATAATATCTCGTTTGCGTCCGTATATAAAAATCGAGGGGAGCTTCTTTATCTTTCCATCTGCCTCCAGAAATGGAGTCAGTGTAGCAACGTTGTTGGAGGCAAGCTTTAGATTTTCTTGTAGGATGATATCCATATTAATAGTTAAACGGTTATCCTCGCTGCGTGTGACAGATTCTTTTTCAATGCGTACTTGATTTTTATAGAGAGTCTGTGCTTTTCCACCTAATACAGGCAGCAGGCAAAGGAATATGCATAATATCTTTTTCATATTTGTCTTGTTTTAAAATAAATAGATTAAACTGACTGCAGCTTTCGTGGGACCGACATAATTTTTATGTCCTTCGTCTATTTTCTCACCGCATGTCTTGCATTCAAACTGTTCGTATTTGGCACGTACGTATCCTATACCGATATTACCCTCCAGATTCCAATGTTTACCTAGTATCCACTGGTAACCATAGGAGATACCCAGACCGTAAAAGTTGCCTTTGAAACGGTGTTCTTTTAATTCAGGCCATATATCTCCTGGCATATCGATGGCAGCTGCCTGATAAACCCCTCCATGGAGATGCAAACCTACAAAATGACCATTGAATTTGTCGCAGAACCAATAACGAAGCTCTGGCTGGAAAGCAAACATCTTCATCATTTTCTGATTTTTGTATTCCCAAGGGTTGTAATTGGCGTATAAATCCAAAGTCAATTTCTTACTCAAGCCGACTTCGGCTCCAACATTGATAATTTTAAGCGCGTCCATTACAACATTCGTTTTTACTCCAACTACTTGACCATATAAAGTAGAAGCAAACAAGGTAACGGACAAAAATAAGATTTTTTTCTTTTTCATCGTATGATGGGTTTTGTTTGTTGACTGTGCAAAAGTAAGCATAACATAGATAGGCGTTAATTGGCAGATTCATCTTTCTTGCCTTTGTTTTCAATGGAAATTAATAAGATGGGTGGTAGTTAGTTCTTTCATAGATGGTGTATGATTCAATGTTGATAGGTGGTGATTTAATTACTTGTGATGAATGAATTACACACGATTGGCGTTTTGGTACTTGTATAACTTACTCATCTGCTTGAATAACCTGTATTTCGTTCGTTAAAGAGTGGTAATTTGTTTATTTTTCTTTTTGAAAAGTTTTTCTTATTGAATAAAATGCCTATGTTTGTAGTATACGAAATAAATAAGTAATAGCAAAGAAGATAAACAGAAATTAAAGTTTCCCTCCTAAGGAACATAAACAAATAAACAACAAGAAGTGTGAGAGTGACCGCAAATTGTTAAATAGCATTTTGCAAGCCTATTAAAAAATGAATAAATTTAGGAGGAGTTAATATGAAATCAATTCAATTCTTTTTCGTATGTGTATTAGCATTAACTTTTGTAGCATGTTCTAATGCTGAAAGTGATAGTTTTGAAGATAATACTTCAAGTTTTGAATCCATGAAATCTTTGTACGGTATTGAATCGGCAGCTTATGATAAAAAAGCTGGTGAGGTGCCTTCTGTTACTGCAGAAGAAATGGCAAGCGTATTAGAGGTTCTTCGTCAGAATGGTAACACTGTTCATGATTGTGAAACCGAAGTGTCAGAGAAGTATTATGGTTCAGATGGTGATAAGAAGACAGTGCGGATGATTGCAGAATATCAGGCTCGTACTAGAAGTGGCGCTTTCATAGAACAATTCGCTTTATGTGTTTCACTAAACTTCAATCTTGATGGGGGTACGGTATACTATACTGGTACTACATATTCTTATGCAACTGACTTATTTAACTGGCAGGGATATGGGGCTTCTTTATCAACGACAGCTGATGGTAGCAGTGCATTTAGTTCTATTACTTATCTTTATTTTTGCGTAAGCGATCAGAATGATTGTCTGGTAAAAGTGCCGGTTAACTTTAAAGGTAATTATAACTTTAACACAGGTCACGGTACTTATAACTTTAATCTTTCCAAAGCAAACCATTAATTAAAAAAATATATGATTTGATTTTATATTACTGCATAATATATAAGGAGGATGCTATGTCGTATAGAGCACTCTATTGAAATAAAGAAGGAACCAGACAGCAAACAGTATGTATTAAAGTCTTCATTGATTAGTAATAATGAATAAGCAATGAAAACCTTTTGATTCGAAAGGAATCAAAAGGTTTTTATTATTTCACTATAAAATCTCCCTAAAGAATATTTGTTATATTATTAATTGATTAATATTTCTTTCGTTATTTATTAATAGTGTTAATTATATTATTTAACTAAAAATTAAATAACCTATCTTTATCACCCAATATACATGAACAAAATAAAATTGATATATGAGGAAGTATTTTTTACTGTTGCTGCTGTTGTTGGATCTACTCCCGTTATATTCTGTAGATACTTATTCGGACTTGGATCCGGTAGTTATCAAAAACGGAGTCAGCAACAATACTATTTACAATATTTGTTATGGTGGTGATGGTTTTATATGGTTTGCTACAGATAAGGGAATTTCACGTTATGACGGGTTTAGATTTCGTGACTATCCTCTTATAATGAGTATTGATTCTCTTTCCACTCCTTTGCACCAGGCGGTGAAAGCCCTTCATGAGGGACCTGACAACTTATATTATGTTTTACTCTATCAGGGTGGAATTACTTGCTTTGATAAAGTCCATGAAAAGTTTCTGCCAGTGCATTTTGATAAACCTTTGAAATTGAAAGATATCCGAGATTGCTGTTGGAGTGGTGGGAAGTTATATCTGGCTACTTCACAAGGCTTATTCAGTTCACATGTTATTCGCAGAACAGGAGGAAAGGATGATTTTGTGTTTTGTTCATTGAATCCAGAACCTTTAGTAAAAGGAAAGGTTGGAAGTCTTTGTTCCGACGGCAAAACTAATTTGTATTTTTCTGTTGATAAGGAAAAGGTGGTTCGTTACGATGTGGTAACTCAAAATTTTTTTTTGCTCAAAGAGTATAATATAGTGAGTGGATTGTTCTTGAAACATGGTTATTTATGGATTTGTAGGTTGTGGAATGATATTGTATGCTACGACCTTAAAACAGGTGAGGAACGTGTGATCTTGATGGATGGAGGAGATCAGATGGAGTTTTCTAATTGTTACATTACAGATCTGGTGTTTAAAGATAAGCAGACTTTGTATTTGACAACTTGGAACGGATTATACAAATTACATTTTGAGAATAAGAATTTGTGTAAAAGTCCGTTTGTATTGACTTTACTGACACAGAATGAAAAAGCATTCCATTTGAGTATTGAGAATAAGATGACTAGTTTGCTTTGGGACGATAAACGGCAAATTCTTTGGGTGGGTACCTTTGGTGGAGGAGTTGTGAAATTTGATATGGGCAATTGTATTTATAATCGAGTGCGTCAATGTTTCAAGTCTAGAGTGGATGGTATGGTTGAAGATGCAAAAGGATATATTTGGCTGACGATGGCTGATGGGGAGATCATGAGAAGTGTTACTCCGGCATTTTCAATAGATATGCATTTTGAACCATGGAAAAAAGCATCCGCTTTTTCCGGGCGTTGTCATATATATAAAGGTAGGAATGGGAATATCTGGTTAGGTAATAACCGGGGGGAGATTGTCTCTATCAATCCTCTTACCGAAGATATGGAGTTTCTTCAGTTACAAACAGATGAGGGGGAGAAGATACAGGCTATTATTCACTGTTTTTGTTTGGATTCACGGAATCGTTTGTGGGTCGGTACTTCGAATGGGTTGATACAGGTTGATCCTAAAAAACATGAATGTAGGAGTGTTAAACTGCCTGAGGGGATTAAAAGTGTGTTTGCCATTACTGAAGATAAAGAGGGGAATGTTTGGATTGGTACAGATAAAGGATTGAAAAGGCTGGAAATAAATGGTAATCATATTTTAGTAGAGGGGAATTACGAAAAAGAGAATGGTTTGGAGGAAGCTGGTGTACGTACTATTTATGTGAATAATTACAATCAGATTTATGCAGCTTATTTGAATGTGGTCGTTTGTATCGACGGAAGAGAGAAGAATAAAATAGAATCCGTCTACACATTACAGAATGGGTTGACAAATGGGCATGTCTCTTGTATGATTGACGACCATATTGGCAATACTTGGGCTGGAAATAATGTAGGCGTTATGACGATCAGAAATGGGCAAGAGGCTTTCTATAATTATTTATTTGTAGGAGACTGTAGTGCAGTGTGTAGATTAAACGACGGACAGTTGCTATGGGCGAATTCCAACGGATTAATCTTTTTTGATCCATCGGCGACGAGAGGTGACAATGGTAAAAAGCAATTAATACTGACAGATATGGAAGTCTGTGGGGAAACTATTTTGGCTGGAGAAAAGCGGAACGGACAGGTGATTCTGACTGATGCACCTGAAAAACAGACAAAATTGGTATTTGCTCCTGATAATAACGATTTTCACTTATATTTTTCTGATCGCTATTATGGAATGGCACAACATAAAATAGCTTATCGTCTGCTTCCTGTAGACAAAGAATGGAAGATGGTGTCACTTGCAGACGGTTTATGGTTTAACAGGCTGGCAGTAGGAGAATATACTTTGCAGGTTAAACTTGTTTTCCCGGATGGGGAGGAGGGGATTGTGAACGAGATGTCTATTGTGGTGGAAAGTGAATGGTATCATACTGTATGGGTTTATATAGTATATGTTTTGTTGGTGATCGCATTATTTTATTTCTTCTATTTTTATTCAAGAAAAAGAGATTATCGCAGGCAGATGAATCATGATCGTGAGATAGTTTTGAAAGAGAACCTGCGGCTGGAAAAGGTGAAACTGGAGCAGAAGAAAGAGATAGAAACTATGCGGAATCGTTTGCTAATGTCGTTTGTTCAGGAACTGCGTACTCCTCTTTCATTAATTATCGCACCGCTAAAGGAGTTGCTTAAAAACAATACTCAGATTGCGAATCTTTCTCTACAGATGGCTTATCGGAATTCGCTTCGTATGGTAGATGCTTGCGATCAGTTATTGACTGTGTATGGACAAGGAAGCGTGGAGATGAAATTGGAAGTTGCTCCCTACTCGGTAGAAAAGATGATTGATAGTAACATTTTTGGAATACGTGACTTGCTGAATGTATATTCTATTGATTTCCATTGTGAGAAAAGAATAAGGAAAGAGATGGAATTCTATGTGGATAAAAAGAAGATAGAATTTATTATTCACAATCTATTGAAAAATGCTTTTACTCATACACATTATGCGGGAGTGGTTTCTTTGTCTGTTTGTGAGATTGTGGAGGATAAAGTGCACTATGTCAGCTTGATTATAGAAGATGATGGAAAAGAGAGGGTGAGAACTGTTGAACAGTTGATGGCAGAGGGTATAATAATAGAAGAAAATTTGTCTGTTGCGCAAATGGGATTTACTGTTATGCAGCAAATGATTGAGGCCCATCATGGAACGATTTCTATCGAAAGTATAGAAGAAAAAGGGACGAAAGTAACTGTGAATCTCCCTATAGATAGAGTAGTCTTGGAGAATGATCCGAATATATTGTTTGTTGATTCGGAAGAATTGACGGAAGTGGAGCCGGAATTAATAGAACAACTGAAAATGGATGGTAATGCAGTGAAGATGGAATCATTACATACCACTACCGGAGAAGTTGGGCAGTCTGTGATGAATGCTACTAAAAAGACGATTTTGATTGTAGAAGATCATAAAGATATACGTCTTTATCTGAAAGTGTTATTTGGAAATGAATATAATTTGTTGATGGCTACTAATGGGCAGGAGGGAGTTGATATGGCAATGAAGGAATTGCCTGATTTGATTATTTGTGATGTCATGATGCCGGTAAAGGATGGATTTGATTGTTGCCGTGAAGTGAAAGAATGTTCAGAGACTTGCAGTATTCCTTTTATTATGCTGACAGCAAAGGTGGAGGATGACGATATTATTCATGGGCTGGAATTGGGAGCGGATGATTATGTGCTGAAACCTTTTACACCTGGTATCCTAAAGGCGAAAGTGAGTAATCTGATTAACAGGCGTCAGACATTGAAGCAGATGTACACTAAGTTATT
>OGPZ01000830.1_pt1 | contig 25208 bp, 19 predicted proteins | sample 1553111 | NCBI WGS metagenome assembly OGPZ01 (sample SAMEA2579968, study PRJEB22360) | human gut metagenome
CGGCAATATCGGCGGCCGCCTGAACCTTTCGCCCAACGAAGATAACGACCTCTATCTTGACGTTGACTACACGCATTTCAAGGGCGGCACGATGTCGACAAGTCAGGCGGGGTACGAGGCACACCGCTGGTTTGACAAATACGCAGTTGTGGTCGGTCACGACGGGCGGTTCAGCTTCGGCGATTTGTCTACCTATTTCCAGTTCCAGGGGCTTGACCTGATCAAGACGAAAACGGGTCCTGCAACCAGAACGGATGGCGTAAATCCAGGCATGCTTGCAACCGCCAACAAGACCACGAAAGGATCGCTCTCCGACCCGCTCATGTCTTCGAAGCACTATGTGTTCGCCACCAAATTAAAGACGCCTGTGTCGCTTGATGGCTACGGCGACATGGTTGTGCAGACCGGTTTGGATGTTGATTATTCGACCTTCAAAGACAATTTCAACGAAGGCACGGAAATCACCGGAAAGACGCTTGATCAGACGCAGATTGCGGTCTTTGGCGAGTCGGAATACTTCATCAATGAAAACTGGATCGCAACGGTAGGCGCCCGCGTCCATTGGAGCGACATCTTCGACTTCCACTTTGCGCCTCGCGCCTACTTGGTGTGGAAGCCTGCTGAGGCCTTCAGCATTAAGGGCGGCGTGGCCAATGGTTATCGTACGCCTGAAGCTCGTCAGCTGACGGACGGCGCCTACAGCGTATCGGTTCGCGGGGCTCCCAATCACACGTACGGCAATCCAGATCTGAAGCCCGAAGAAAGTTGGAATTATGAATTGTCTTCAACTGTGAAGCTCGGTCAGGCTGCTTCGGTGACAGCGGGTGTTTTCTATACGGATTTCAAAAACAAGATTGACACCGTAAAGATCAATTACGTTAACGACAGCAATTATGACGCTCAGGACGTCAATTTCGGGAAGGTCACTGCGAAGGGGGTCGAACTGCTCTTCCAAACTGCGGCTTTCTATGGAGTGAGCTTCAAGGGGGGTTATACCTACACTCATGCAGAAATCGAAGGCGGTGTCAACGATGGTCTGCGCCCCAACTCCATGCCGCGGCACTCGATCAATGCTCGTGCTGACTATGACAACGGCGGTCTGAATGTCTTTGTGAAAGCGTTGGCTAAGCTTGATGCGATGAGCGAACAGATTTCGACCGGCAGGGGCGGCAGTGCGGCCACTTACAGCAGCACTAAATACAAAAACTACACACAGGTTGACATCGGCGTGAACTACACCTTTGAAAAGCAGCATCACTTCTCTGCCGCGCTCAACAATGTCTTTGACAAAGGCCTTGAGTATGACGCTGACGGCAGCAATCTCTATCGTGAGTTCTTTGATGGCCGCAATGTTTGGCTGGGGTACACGTATACCTTCTAATTGCCGCTAACCCACAGCAGTCTTCTGAGTCAGCAAACCGTCTCGGATGCCTACAGAGACATCCGGGCGGTTTGTGAGGTGAAGCTCTGAGAAGCCTGAATGGCAAATGCTTTACGTAAACAAAATCATGTGCTTTTGTTACGTTGGGTTACATTCATTTACGAAGGGCCTCAGTAAAAACTCAGCAAATTCAAAATGCTCAGACTTTTCAGCTTTCCCGCTGTCTATACCTTCGTAAAGATGAAATACGGCGGTGATCCCGCATTTACTCGGGTCTGAACCTGCAAATCAGTGTAAACCAAGCATAAATTTTGATATAGATAATCATTTCTGTTTAGTAGTGATATTAGAATGCTAATAAAAATGATTCTCGATTGTGTTCTGTAGTATGCGGCGTGTGGCCGCAGAAGTGAAAACTCTTTCGACCGCAGTTCCGCAAACCGCGGCCGCTTCGGGCAAGGCCGCCAACTACAGAATCAACCCATGACTTACCGACGCACTTCCCTCATCCTGCTTCCGCTTGCCGCTGCTGTATCCGCAGCCTATGCAGACGACGGCGGTCAGACTGCCTATACGACGCTTGATACATCCGTCGTTTCTGCTGCCGGCTATGCGCAGGACACCTCTGAAGCGCCAGCAAGCGTTTCCGTCATCACCGAGAAAGAACTCGCCTCAAAACCCATCACCGATATCGGCAGTGCCGTTGGTGATGTTCCGGGCGTCGATATCTCACAGAACAAGATGGGCGCAGCGGATATCTCTATCCGCGGGTTTGGGTCCAACTACACCATGATCCTCGTTGACGGCCGCCGTCAGAACACGTCTGAAAGCATGGTCAACAATGGGTTCGACCCCGGGCGTATCTTTATGCCGCCCGTGGGGGCTATTGAACGCATTGAAGTGATCCGCGGACCGGCCTCGACCATCTATGGTTCAGATGCTGTCGGCGGCGTGGTGAACATCATTACCAAGAAGCATGTCGACCAATTCACCGGAACGATCTCCATTGACCGTACACAGTTCCAAAACGACGATGACTATGGCAATCGCTGGGGGACGGGTGTTTATCTCGGTATTCCGCTTAAAGAAAATGTTGCGTCACTCTTGCTCCGCGGACGTTATCTTGAACGCGAAGCATCTCACCTAAGAAAACCGAATGCAACGGCAGGTAACAATCCGTATGCAGCGCATTCACCCACGGATGGCTTTACCGGCAACATCGGCGGCCGCCTCAATCTGACGATCAATGAGTCCAATGATGTTTATGCAGATTTGGATTTCACCCGCTACAAGGGCGGTGCGATGAACACCAGCGGTAATTCCGTTCAAACGTATCGTTGGTGGAATAAATACAACGGCGTAGTAGGTCATAAGGGCGTCTACGATATCGGCACGCTGGAATCTTATATCCAATACAACGCGCTCGAACAGGTAAAGACCTTAACGAGTTCAAATGATGGCAATGCGCCCTGGACGACTAAAACGGGCAGCCCCATGATGTCGAGCCGCACATGGACGGCGGCTACGAAGCTCGTTTCTCCAATTGAATTGGGCAGCGCCGGCAGCATCATGCTCTCAAGCGGCCTTGAGGCCAATTATGAGACCTTTGAAGATGCTGAAGCTAACAGCCATACAGCTTTAGCAGGCAAAACGCTCGATCAGACGACGCTCGCGGGCTTCATGGAAGGCGAATACTTTATCAATGATGAGTGGATCGCTACGCTCGGCGGCCGCGTGCACTGGAGCGACATCTTCGGGGCTCACCTTTCTCCTCGTGCCTACTTGGTTTATAAGCCCGCCCAATTCATCAGTTTCAAAGGCGGCGTAGCCAACGGTTATAAAACCCCGCAGGTTAAGAAGCTGACGGACGGTATTTACAACTATTCGAGCGGTAAGAGCAATACGGTCAATTACGGCAATCCCGATCTCAAGCCTGAAGAGAGCTGGAGCTATGAACTCTCTACGACTCTCAAGCTGGCTGACGCAGCCAATCTTACGGTCGGCTTGTTCTATACCGACTTCAAGAACATGCTTGACCAAGAGAATATTGGGAAAGAAACCATTGATAACAAACAATTTGATGCCACAAAAGAAATTAATCACGGCAAGGTGACGGCTAAAGGGCTTGAAGTTCTTCTCAATACTGCGAGCTTCCACGGCTTCCGATTTACGGGCGGCTACACCTATACCCACGCTGAAATTAAAGAGGGAGCATGGTCTAAGCGCGGCGGCGATTGGGCGAATAGTCCTAGCAAGCGACCAAATGAATTACCCCGTCATTCGCTTACTGCCCGCATCGACTACGAATGGAATGACTTCAGCGCCTACGTGAAGTCAGTTTCGAAGTTCGACAGCGAACAGCAAAACACCAAGGGCGGGCCGAATGTGGATAAGTACAAAAACTACACGTTAGTCGACCTTGGCGCGTCATATGTCTTCAAGAAACAGCATCGGTTCTCCGTGGCTGTCAACAATGTGTTTGACACGGGCCTCGAATGGGTTCCTTCGGTAACTGCGGGCAGTTATGCCAATGCCTATAAGGAATATATCGACGGCCGTAATTTCTGGTTCTCCTATGCCTATTCTTTCTAACCGACATCCTTAACTCAAATTATCAGGACATTTTGTTCTGTCATTAAAACTCGGTGCATTATTTCGGCTCGCTGAAAATGCACCGAGATTTTCCGTTTTAAGGATTCACAATTCTGACTTAATTAAGAGGTACAACTTAAATGGAATTTCTCAAGGAATCAGTCGACTATGCCATCTTCTTCATTTTGGGACTGATGGGCTTTGTCTCGATCTGGCTCACGATTGAACGTGTGATGTTCCTAAGGAAGGTGAATCCGTCGGACTACCCCACTAAGGATGAGTACGATGCGGCATTGACGAACAACCTCACTACCCTTTACATCATTTATTCCAACGCACCGTATGTCGGTCTTCTGGGCACGGTCATCGGCATCATGATTACGTTCTATGACATGGGCCAGTCCGGGAACATCAATGCTTCGGACATCATGACGGGCCTTTCATTGGCTCTGAAGGCGACGGCCTTGGGTCTTACGGTCGCTATTCCGACGCTCATTTTTTATAACGGGCTGCAGCGCCGCATCAATGTGCTGAGCACCCGCTGGACTGAACGCAAGGGGGCATGATCATGATTGAGATTCCGAAGAAGGAGCCCCTAAATATTGTTCCCTTCATCGACATCATGCTCGTTCTTCTGGCAATGGTTCTTTCTATTTCCACCTTCATTGCCAAGGGTGAAATTCAGATCAACCTGCCGAAGTCTAAGACCGCGGATGTGCCCAAAGAGGCCCCTGAACAACGGATCGTTCAGGTGGATGCCATGGGAGATTATTTCCTCGACAGTCAAAAGCTCTCTTTTGAAGAATTGGCTCAGGCGATAGCGAATCTTTCGCGTGAGCAGCCTGTACTCCTGAGAGTAGACAAGGACTCAACCTTCGACCACTTTATTCAGGTCATTGATCTCTTCAAAGCGAACAATCATGAAAACTTCCGCATCGCCACAGAGAAGGAAGGACGCTGAACGCTCCGCTCTGTCGTTCGTGCTTGCTGCCTGTGTGTACCTGCCCATTCTTTGGGGAGTGTTTTGGGCTGCGCCTGCGCTCACCTATACGCCGGCGGGACAGATGGCCGCTGTATCGCTTTCTTTTGCTCAATTTTCCGGCGGTTCTGCGGCAGCTGAAGAGGCGCCGGAGCCCACGCCGGCAACCGCTCCAGAGCCGGCGGAGGAAGCGCCGCCCCCGGAGCCTGAACCGGAGCCCGCTGTTGAACCCGAGCCAGAAGTTAAGCCTGATCCCGAACCAGAACCTGAACCTGAGCCCATTCCTGAGCCAGAGCCTGAGCCCGAACCCATTCCAGAACCTGAGCCTGAGCCAGAGCCTGCTCCCGCTCCTGAACCGCCGCCGCCCCCGCCGGAGCCTAAACCCGAACCTAAGCCTGAGCCTAAACCCGAGCCCAAACCGGAACCTAAACCGGTTGAAAAGCCGGTCGAAAAGCATAAACCCGTGAAGAAGGCGGTTAAGAAGACGGAAGCGCCTAAACCGGTGAAAGCTGCTCAGGCAACGGTCAAAGGACCTGAGGTGAAGCCGGCCGCCGTGCCGGCTCCGGTTCAGTCGGCCGGCGCTCCTGTGTCGGCTGGTCAGGAGGGTATTTCAGAGCTTGTTTACGGACAGACGACCGATCCGTTCCTGGCAGAGGTGAAGCGTGCGGTTGAATCTGCTCTGCATTACCCGAGAAAGGCTCGAATGTTTCACATTGAAGGCACTGCTGTAGTGCAGTTCATTGTCGATTCAAACGGCAAACTGACTGAACTGAAGATTTTTAAGTCGGCAGGACATCCGCTTTTGGATAAGGCCGCAATGCGGGCTGTGGCAGATGCCGAGTCGAATTGGAGCCGGCCAAAAGGAACGGTTCGACTTCGTTTCCCGATTCAATTTAAGCTGCAAAGCTGATGCCAAGGATTGCTGTATCCTTCTTCTATAGTTGATGAAAAGCGCACCTTTGAAATATTCGAGGGTGCGCTTTGTTTTTGAAATGGAGAGGATTTGGCTTCTTTATTAAAACAGTGCTTTTATTGATTATCGGTCGTTTGAGCAAAAATACCTCTCAGCCATTGATGCTGCGGGCTGGCATCAACGCGTTCATGCCAGAAAAAACGAGCAGTGAAGGGCGTTTCGGAAAACTCTGCAACATCAAACATGGCCAGCGACGGCGCAAAGTTTGCCCAGAAGGCCGCAGTCGGACGCGGCAGCACCAATAAGAGATCGGTGCCAGGGAGCAGCAGGGGCGGGCCGAGAAAACTCTGCGTCGAGAGAAAAACCTTCACCGAATCCTCGTCCTTTTCAAAAGAAAGCGGACGAGTTACGCCTTTGGTCTGAAGCGGAACTCGAATTTGCAGCTGAGCAAACAGCGCTAAATCCGCGCGGGTGATTTGTTCTCCGCTCATCGCTCGCCGTACCAAAGGGTGTTCGCGTGCGGCGAGTACGGCGAAATTCGACCGTGCTGCAACCAGAGAATGAAAGTCTCCCGGAAGCGTCGCATTGGCGCGCAGACAGAAGTCCAGGTGTCCCCGCCGCATGTCTTCAATAACACCTTCGGTCTGCGGAGTCAGCTCCATTTTTAAGTTGGGCGCGGCTTTGCGGATACGCTGCACGGCCGGTCCGAGCATCAATGGAATGAAATTATCAAAGCATGCGATGCGAAAACGCATCTGCGAAAGTGCTGGGGAGAAGATTTTTACGTCGCCGGCGAGCACTCTGTCCATGCCGGCGGCAAGCGCTTCAAGCTCCGGCATGAGTTCGGCCATGCGGGTGGTTGGTGCCATACCCGTGTTTGTGCGGCGAAAAAGCGGGTCGCCAAAAAGATCACGCGCATGAGAGAGCACGTAACTCGCCGATGGCGTGCTGATCCGCAAAGCTTCTGCAGCAGCGCGAAGCGAGCCTGTGCGGTAGAGCGTGATGAGCAGGCGGATGAGTGAATGATTAAGCTCTGGACTCGACATATTTTAATTTTTTAAACGTCATTTTCGAAGCTGTTTAATTTTATCTAGGATTAAATCTAATGGTCTAGATGAATCTACTTCTTCATGATTACTACCGTTTTGCAATTACCTCTCTTCGTGTTCTGAAGAGTTCGGAGAAATCAAGATGAAGCTGAACTTCCATCCCACTCGTGCAGCCGTGCTCGTGGGTGCCGCACTTCTTTCTGCGACGTTTGCCTTTCCCGCCATGGCGGCAGGCGGAGCGTCCGGTCCCAAAGTTGCCTACATGGCGCAGGGCAATATCGGCGAAGTCATGGTCAATCCCTACCGCATTGCTCCGCTGACAGCCGTTATCCGCAGCGGCGGCTATGTCGTGAAAAATGCTTCTGTGCGGATCGTCCCAAAGCAGAACGGTCAGGAAATTCGCTATTCGGTGTCTGATGAAAATGTTCGCACTGCAGGCGGTATTCCCGTTTTTGGTCTTTATCCGGACTGGCTCAACACGGTTGAAGTCGAATATGACCGCGTGTTCAATGGCAAAACCGAACACTTCTCCGATCGCTATCAGCTTTATGCAGCTCCGGTTTTCCTCCGTTCAAACGGTACGCCCGGACAGACTCATACCACCTTCAACGTGAAGGTGCTGAAGATGGATCCGGCCTTTAAGGACCGTCTCTACTTCATCAACAACCTCATTCCGACCCCGCCGGACGCTTCCCGAGTCGTCTGGAACAATCCGATGGGCGGAGCACTTGAATGGGCATTCGGACCGGAGAACGCGATTGTTGACTCGACGGGTACGGTGCGCTGGTACCTCAACCCGGATGTCGAAATGTACGATCCGGATCAGCCTTATAAAGCCGGCATCATGATGGGCTTTGAGCAGACGGCTGACGGCGGACTCCTTTTCGGTTACGGTCAGCGCTATGCCAAGTACGATATGACAGGCCGAGAAATCTTCAACCGCCGCCTGCCGATGGGCTACGCTGATTATTCGCATGGTCTGGATGCAGCGCAAAACGGTCATATTTTCCTGCGCGTTTCGGCTGCTGACCACCGGCGGCTTGACGGCAAGCGTGTACACACCGTCCGCGATGTGATCGCTGAAGTGGATCAAGATGGCCGCGTTGTTGATGAATTCCGTCTCTTTGAGATCCTTGATCCGTATCGCGATAATGTGATCAAGGCGCTCGATCAGGGGGCTGTCTGCCTCAACATCGATGCCTCTCAGGCCGGCAAGACCCTTTCGGCCGATGAACTCGCTGCAATGGATAAGAACGACCGTTTCGGTGATATTGCCGGCGTTGGTGCAGGCCGCAACTGGGCGCACGTCAATTCGGTTGACTACGATCCGACCGACGACTCGATCATCATCAGTTCCCGCCATCAGTCAGCGATTATCAAAATCGGCAGCGATAAGAAGGTTAAGTGGATCCTCTCTGCACCCGAAGGGTGGAAGGGCGACTTTGCAAAGAAAGTGCTTCAGCCTGTTGATCAAAACGGGAAGGCGATCAAGTGCGAAGACTCCAAATGCGAAGGCGGGTTTGACTGGACTTGGACGCAGCACACTGCCAGGCGCGTCGATTCGAAATCTTCGGGTGACGTGATCTACGTCTCAGCTTTTGACAATGGCGACGCCCGCGGCATGGAGCAGCCGGCATTGGCTGATGAAAAGTTTACCCGCGGCGTTATGTACAAGATTGACCAGAAGAAAATGACGGTTGAGCAGGTTTATGAGGTAGGCCGCAAGGAAGGTCACGCCTATTATTCGCCGGTCACGGGTCTTGCGCGGTATATGGATGATAAGGATTCCTTTGTTGTTTACTACTCAACCTCCGGTCTCTCCGGTCCTTCCGGCGGGATGAAGGGTCCGATCAAGCCGCATCCTTATCTTGCTGAGTACAAGTTCGGTTCAGCCGATCCTGCAGTGCTGATGCGTTTTGAAAATACCATGGGCTATCAGGCTTGGCCGTTCGATGTGCAGAAGGCTTTTAATCCTCAAAAATAATTTTCTGATGACTCTTTCTGAACTTTGCTTCGGGAACTAACAGAAAATCTCACACAGACAGGGCGCTTCGGCGCTCTGTTTGTTTGAGAGCGGTTCGCCCGGGCAGCGCACGCGGACGTCCTTCACCACAATTAGAGAATGGCAGTTTCATCCGCAGCCTGCTTAAAGCATGAGTGAATAAAAACAAAAGCGGAAGACGCTGTGCGAACTCCCGCTTGAAAAGGTACAGGTTTCGACGAAAGACCAGCTCTGTCCGGAGGCACTCTCCGACCGCGGCATTTCGTTGTCTTCGTCGACACGAGCATTCTGTCAGTCGAAGGTAACGAAGCGATTTCACTGAAGTGAATCTTTTGTGACAATGCGGGGGCGTCAAATTCTGCCCAAGCCAAATTTTCGCCGGCTGAGGAAGAACATCACGCAGCTCAATAGCAGCCCAGCCGCTTCAGTGGCGGGTGACGCCATCCAAAGACCCGCAGTGCCGAAGAGTTCCGGCAGGATGAGAATGCCGATGCACGGAAAAATAAGTGTTCTGGCAAACGCGAGAATGGCTGCGCTTCGGCCGTCTCCCGCTGCCGCGAAGAAACTGCTTGAGAGCATATTGGAGCAGAGCATTAGGATCATGAGTGAATAGATGGGGAATGATTCCACTGCCAATTCGAACGCTTCGCCGCCTTCATTGGAAAAGAATCCCAGCACGCTGCGGGCAAGGGGAAGCGTGAGCAGATAGGACGCCAGAGAAAGGAGGCCCGCAAGCGCATAGCTTTGAAGAAAGACACGGCGAACTTGATGCGGCTCTTTTGCACCGACTTTGAAGCCGAGAATGGGGGACGAGGCTGCACAGAAGCCGTGGAAAACACAGTTGAAGGTATAAACGGTAAAGCTGCACATCGTGAGCGCTGCTACGCCAGCCGTACCCAAATGACTGATAAAAACACGGTTGTAGAGCCAAATGGCAACCACGTAGGAAAGATTGGAAACGAACTCCTGAAGACCGTTGCCGGCTGCCGTTCGCAGCAGCTTCAGGTCGGGAAGGTGAAGCTCGAGCTTGAGCGGGGACTTCTCCCGCATAAAGTACCAGAGCCCGCAGGCGGCACCGATGAACCATGAGAGCGCCGTAGCCCAGGCAGCCCCCGTCATGCCCATGTCTAAAGGTCCCATGAAGAGAATGTCAAAGACCACGTTGGTGATGCCGCTCGCCGCGGAAGCAGCAAGTCCGGCTTTGGGGCGGCCGGCAGTGGTGTAGAAGACCTCAAAGGTCGCGGCTGCGAGGAAAAGCGGTGTCGCCGGGAGCAGCACGCGCTGATAGTCGCGGGCAAATTCAGTCTGCTCGGGCGCGATGCCAAGAAGTTCGAAAACCCAGTCTAGTCCGAACCAGGCCAGCAGCCCAAGCGTTAATCCGAGCATGACATTGGTTGTAAGAGCCGTCGAAAACGCTCTTAGCGCTTCTTCATGCTTTTGGGCGCCCAAAGCACGAGCTGCTACCGCACCGCCGCCGGCAGCGATCATGAAGCCCGCGGCGATCAGCAGTGCTGTGAGCGGATAACTCATCGAGAGTGCCGAAAGCGCAGTGGTGCCGACGAAGCGTGAAATCAGCACGCCGTCGGCCACGAGGTAGCTCATGATGAGGAGCGACATTGCCATGCGCGGCAGCGCAAGACGCATCTGCCGATTGACGGTGATGGTGCCGGCAAAGGTTTCGGAGACTGTCTGCATGCGAAATTATCTGTCTGGGGGCGGCGAAGAGACGCAGCATCAGTTTTCGATGCCTTCGGGCTGCTGCAGTCGATCGTAGTAGCCGGAGAGCTTTTCGAGCACTTCAACGCGAAGACCGGGGAGCTTTTGGCCAAACTGCTTGCGCAGTATCGCTGCAATACGCTCGAGCTCCTTTTCTGCGTGAAGCGTTTTTTCGAGTGAAGCCCGTTCAATGTGAAGTCTGGTGTCGCCAGTTTTTGGCATGCGGATCCGGAAGCGGAGGTTTCGGCCAACCGGATCCTGGGCAACGAGAAGTTCAGCATCGGCAATAGCTTCAAGCTGGCTGCTTTGCGGCGTTGCGCCATAAGGGAAGCGAGTCAGAAGGCAGGGGCGGGCAGCTTGTTCAGGGTGCGGAAATCCGACGATCCTGCCGATTTCGCGAATACGGGGTTTGCTGATGCCGGCCTTGACCAAAGGCGATTCCACTTTGAGCTCACGGAGGGCTTTGATGCCGGGACGATAGACGGAGAGGTCCGATGTGTTCGTGCCGTCGCAGATGGGGCCTTGGCAGCCGGATTTGCGGGCAATGTCGATGAGTTCTGTGAAGAGATGCGTTTTGCAGACATAGCAGCGGTTGACGCCCGCGCGGGCAAGTTCTGGAAGCGTGAGTGAAGCTGCTGGTACAAGAATGGGTTCCAATCCAAGCTCCTCGGCATCCTTCAGGGCGTCAGCCGTTTCATCCGGCGCAATCTGCGGTCCGATGATGTGAAGGAGGTTCACGCGAAATCCGAGCTTCTTTGCGCAAAAGGAGAGAAATCGACTGTCTAGGCCGCCCGAATAAGCTACGCAGATTTCATGTTCGGGAGCGATTTCTTCAAGTACCGTTTTGAGACGGACAATTTCGGGGATAGTGAAGAAGTTCACGGGTGCTGACGGAGTCATGGCTGCGGTGCGGCAGGGATCGAGCCGCGGTTTGTTGATGGAAAGGAAATGCTAAAACTCTCGGAGTTGGAACTGCAGATCCGAAAATGGCAATAAATGATTCAATCCCGTCCGACTTCGCAGCTGAGCGGAGTCGAGCGGGATTGTTCAGTCATTTCGTTGGGCGCTGTGAGTGAAGTCACAGCGATATATTTCTCATTGCGCAGGGCACCGAAATTTATTCAGCAACGCGAGGCACGGTGAGCGAACCTTCCGGCATCAAAATGGTGGCGGGGTGCTCGCCGAGCTGCTCGTGAGCGAGTTTCAGGGCTTCGTCCACCGTGTCGACGGCTGCCGTAAAATGCATGCTCTTGGCAAGGCTGCGGTTGAGTTTCGTCACCAGAATGAAATTCGCTTTTTGCTGCGGCCGCGTAATGGCGAAAGCTTTGTTGGCGCCGATCTGGAAGTTTTCTTCAAGCTCGTGCTTAATGGCTGCCGGCGTCGTCAGGCGATTGAAGGTTTCTTCGAGTTTCGCAGAACCGGATCCTTCAATACATTCGGCCAGGAGAATGACTACACCGCCCTTCTTAACGGCGCAGGCGGCATTGTCCATGGTCTTTTGCATCTGATAGACATTGATGTCTTTGGGCCAGCCGCCGCAGGAAGCGATGACGAGATCGGCCTCACGCGGAATCTTGCTTCCGTATACCTCATCGACGAACTTACAGGCTTCTTTATGAGCTTTGACGTAGTCGCCGGTGAAGATCCGCAGGAATTGGTGCTCAGCATTAAGGATGGCGTTCAGAAGGAAGAGCGAGCGTCCCTTGGCAAAGAGTGCGACCCCTTCCATCTGGTCGTCGTAGCAGGGGTTGCCTTCCATCAGTCCGAGGCCGGCCTTGTCTGACAGCATGTGGCTGTGGTTCATGCGAACCGTTTCCATGGCTGCACAGCTTTGCGGCCGCCGCCGTAACCGGAGAAATAATGGTGGACGATTGTGCCCGTCAGGAACACATGATCAACGTCGCAAAGGAGCTTATTGATCCAGACCGGCGTGCCGAGCGTCGTCTTGCCGAAGTATTGGAAGTCATCCGCATTGGTGGCGATGCTGTTGAACATCGGCAGGGGGGCGGGAACCACCTTCCCCCCCCGCTCAAAGGGCCGGCAACCTCTTCACCGACCTGTTCAACCATCTCTTCATGCGTCATCGCCCGGTGTGTGCCCAGCGCGAAGACGATGCGCATATTGGCGTCGGGCACGCCGAGGCGGTTGAGTTCATTGACGAGGATCGGCATGAACACAAAGCTGTTGGCAACGCGGGTCGGATCATTGCAGATGAAGGCTACGGTGTCGCCGGGCTTCACAATCTCGCTGAGCGGCGGGAGTCCGATGGGGTGCTCGAGCATGTCGAGCAGGTGCCCTTTGACGTCTTCGAGTATGGGCTGAGGCTCCGTGCGTACGACCTTCAGAACGTCGGCGTCGTCGTATTCAAACGATTGAGTGCCGCGGCCGTAGGCGAACTCATATTTCTGCAGTGCCATGTAAGTTTTCTCCTCTTGTCTTTTTTTAAATTGCCTTCGGTGATCAGCTCGCTCGGCAATGAATGGGGACCGAGCGCATGCGTTCCGCGTACCAATCTTTAAAACGAAATTTTAGAGTTTCTGCTGTCATATCGAACAGCTTCTCAATCCATGAGGCTGGAGCGGTATAGACTGAAGGAATACCCAAGAAAATCAAGTTTTTTCAAGGGTGTTACCTATTTATGATTGACCGCAAAAGGCAGGGTGTTTGCTTAGGATCAATGCTGTGCTGCTGGATGGAAAATATTTGCGTACGCTTTGATGGATAGGATTTTGGTGCCTCCTCTGGAGGCATATCTTTGCAGCCGAAGGCAGCCCAAGGAGAACAATGAATTGATCGTCAATACCCCACAGCAGACATTCCGCGCAGCGCTGGGACAATTCTTTGTGAAGGAAACGAGCACAGAGAATCTCGCCGCCGCACGGTCACTTATTGAACGTTCGGAGACTGCAGGCGCCGATTTGCTCGTGCTCCCAGAGTGCATCATTGCGAGAAGGCTGGGCATGCCCGATTGGGGACAAAAACATGCTGAACCGCTAGACGGCCCTTTCGTGAGCGGACTGCGCGAAGCAACGCGCGGCCGTCGCGTGACAGTGGTTTGTACCGTGCAGGCAAAAATTGCAAACGAGTCTCGCTATGCCAACGATTTGCTGGTCATTCAGAACGGTGAGTTACGGCTGACATATCAGAAAATACATTTGTACGACGCTTTTCGCGGCAAAGAAAGCAGCTATGCTGCCCCGGGCGATGTCCTGCCGCAAGTGCTTCAGATAGGACCATTTAAAGTTGGATTTCTAACTTGTTATGACGTTCGTTTTCCGGAAATGACGCGGGCATTGGCGTGTGCAGGTGCGACGCTGCTCGTCGTTTCAGCCGCCTGGGTTAAGGGGGCTTTGAAGGAAATGCAGTGGGATATCTGTCTGCGGGCGCGTGCGCTTGAAAATACCTGCTATCTCATTGGCGTGAGCGAATGCGGGCCGGCAACCGTAGGATCCTCTAAAGTGGTCGATCCGATGGGCGTGGTTGTCGCACAGTGCGGGATTGACGAGCAATTGCTCATGGTTGATCTGGATCCGTGCAAGGTCGAAGCCTCTCGACGTGTGCTTCCTGTGCTCGAGAACAATCGGTTTGCTCCGCCGGAGCTCCAAAAGCTCCCGCAGCAGTGAAGTGAACGAACCGGCGAGAAGTACATGAGCCGGTTCTCTTGAGGATGAGGCCGCCTGAAACAGGTTTTTGCTACTTGACAAAACGGTGGGTTTCCGTAAAATCTCTTTTCTCACAGTAATGTGAGCGCAAAAATTCGAACGGTGGGTGTAGCTCAGTTGGTAGAGTCCCGGATTGTGATTCCGGTTGTCGTGGGTTCGAGTCCCATCTCCCACCCCATCCTTTCCAAAAGATCCTGCAGGTCGTGCGGCCCGCGGGATTTTTTTGCATTTGGGAATATTCACTAGAGCTTCAATCACGAAAAAAAGCGGAAGCCTTCGACAGCAGCTGTGCGCCGAAGAAACTTCCGCTCAGGCAGTCAGCCTCCAAATCAATTAGGCCTGTTTGAGGAGTTCAAGCAGCTCATCCACATGCGTTTTGGCTTTGACGCCGCGCAGGGCATGAATGATTTTGCCTTGAGGATCAATGACAAATGTGGAGCGCTCAATCCCGAAACACTTGCGGCCGTACATCGTTTTTTCTTTGAGTACGCCATAAAGGTTGCAGACGGTTTCTTCTTTGTCGGAGAGCAGCGGAAAGTTGAGGTTCTGCTTGTCGCGGAACGAGCAATGGCTCTTCACGCTGTCTCTCGAGACGCCGAGCACCTCATAGCCCAGAGCCTTGAAGTCGGCGAGATGGTCACGGAACCCTTGAGCTTCAGTCGTGCAGCCCGCCGTATTGTCTTTCGGATAGAAATAGAGCACGACGCCGTTGCCGCGCAGGGCCGAGAGCGAAACCGGCGTACCGGCGTCGCTCTCGAGCGTAAAGTCCGGTGCTTCCATGCCGGCAGTAAGTTCTGTCATCACTTAGTCTCCTTGAAATAGGTCGCAGTCAAACCGTGCGGGCGGCAAAGTACCCGCTGACGGTGCGATGAGTGTTCATTCTAAGAACGTTGAACTGGCCCAAGCCTTTTTCAAAGCAACGAAAGGAAACAGAAATAGAGCGGTCAGAACGCTGCCACAGTGCGGTTCACGCCGGAGAGCAGCTGTGCACCGGAGGCGATCATTTCTGGAATACGGCTCTGGGCAAGGTATTCTCGCGCCGCTTCCGGAAGCAGAATTTCGTTGCCTGTCGACTGCATGTAGTCGTGAAAAACGTCGGCTGCAGTTGGCAGAATCCATTCGCCGTTAGCTTGTCTGACCGATGTTTCATGAAGGCGCGCGGCACTGGTGCCGCACGTCCATACTTTGTAGTTGCGCATATAGGTGCAGAGGCAGCACTTTTCTTTGGCCGGCATTTCAGATGCAGGTGTGCCGTTGGCAGCGGCTTCCTGACGAAGACGCCATTCTTTCAGATAGCTGCAGTCACCATGATTGAGAAGATATCCGTAGGCCTCACAATTTGGCCGAATGTCACCCGTTATGGCCGGAGACTGACGAAGCATGCGCATAGGGTAGCCAGTGGGCGAAAGGTGGTTGACGACGATGTCTTCAGGCTTCGCATTGAAATAGGCTTGCTTGACGGCATAGGGCAGGCCGCTCTCCTGCGCAACGGCAAAACGGGTTGCAGCCTGAATGCCGTCACATACCAGCGTTGTTTCACTTGCAGGGTAATGATGCCGCCAGCAGCAATGACCGGAATATTGAGACTGCTTTTGGCGAGAAAAGCCTTCACGTCCTTCACAATGTCGGCAAGCGAATAGTTTGCCCAGTCCATGCCGAAGCCGAGGTGGCCGCCGGCAAGCGGTCCCTCAACAACAACATAATCTGGCAGCCGTCCTGTGGAGGCACTCTTTTTTAAAAAGAGGTTCAGCGCCCGCGAAGAGGAAACAATGATGCCGATGAGCGCATCTTTAAAACGCGGGTGATCGGCCATGAGTTTCATGCTCGAGAGGTGAAGACCGGCTGAAAGTGTGATTCCGTCGATGCCGCCGTCAAGTGCAGCCGTCAGACGTGCACGCAGAGTTTCGAGCCCCGCATTCATCGTGAGCTTTTCCATGCAGTTGATCAGGACGAGACCATGTCCGGTAGCGCGGCTCATGACGTCGCTCACATAGCGGCGGGCCGCTTCCTTGACATTGTCAAGGTTGAAAGTCACGGCGCTCTTATCCATGTTGTCGCGTTCAGAGGCCGTGCGTTTAGCCTTTTCGGCAGTAAAGCGCGTACCGAATAGACGATCCGAAAGGTCCATCAGCATCGCGTCGGAAAGGTGCGCGATGCCGCCGAGCCGTTCAACGGCCAAAGCCAGTTCGGCTGTGGAGATATTGGTACCCATGCCGCCAAGCATCAGCGGGAGGAAGCTTCGTCCGCCGAGCATGAGACGATGGTTCTGAAGTGCAGTTGCGTGCGTCATATTGGCTCAAATCCTTCTGTTCTGTTTTTTTCCGGCCGTTCTGATGCAGCTCGGATGGAAGCAAAGTTTTGCAGGCAGAGCGCTAAGAAAATCGTTGCAATTTCGGGGAAATATCTGTATAGGAAGCTTCGTTTTTCTACCTTGCTGTGTGCTAAGGCGAATTGACGGCATACGACTGCAGGTAGATTGAAGCATCCTGTTGCATAATGCGAAGCTTGATATGAAGGGCGAACACGATATTCAGGTCTTTGTGCTCGGCAAGGACTTCGCATTCGCTCCAATTCCGCAACGCCTCACTGCCTTGAGGCTGCTTACGCAGTCCTGAGGCGGAAGAAACACACAAAAAGAATCATGGAACCCTACGCCGCTGGCTGGCTTTCGATCGTTCCGCCGATCGTTGCCATTGCACTTGCGCTGCTCACGAAGGAAGTGCTTTCCTCACTTCTGATCGGTATCCTTACGGGCACGCTTATCTACGCGATCGGCACCGACGCCAACATCATCATGGGAACGCTCGAAACGACGTTCAAGCTGATGGGGGATAAGGTGGACTTCAATATCCTCATCTTCACGTCGCTCTTGGGCGCTTTGGTCTATGTCGTCGGCATGTCGGGAGGTACAAAGGCATACGGCAACTGGGCTGTACAGCGTGTGAAATCGCGTCGTGCGACGCTTATGTCGACTTCAGGTCTTGGCATCCTGATCTTCATTGACGACTACTTCAACTGCCTTTCCGTGGGCACTGTGATGCGTCCGCTCTGCGATCGCTACAACGTTTCGCGCGCAAAACTTGCCTACATCATCGACTCGACAGCCGCGCCGGTCTGCATCATTGCACCGGTGTCGTCTTGGGCTGCCGCGGTGGGCTCTTCACTTAAAGGCAACGCTGTCTTTGAGTCCGACATGGCTGCTTTCATCGCATCGATTCCATGGAATTTCTATGCGCTGCTGTCGATCTTCATGGTCTTCTTCATCATTTTCACAGGACTCGATTTTGGGCCCATGCGTACGAGTGAAGAGAAGGCGCTTCAGGGGAATGTCGGCGGCATTCAGGGCGGCGGCGCTGAACCGCCCAAAGCCAACCCGAGAGGAACGGTAATGGACATGCTGGTTCCGATCACTGCACTGATCATCTTTGCTGTTCTGGCATTGATGTATTCGGGCGGCTATTGGGGCGCGGATCCGGCGTACCACAGTTTTGCTGCATCCATTGGCAATTCGTCGGCTGCTGCCGCGCTGGTGTGGGCAGCCTTCGGTTCTGTTCTCGTTGCGCTTTTGCTCTACGTCCCCCGTCGGCTAGTGCCTTTTGGCGATTTTATGCAGGGGTTGGTGGAGGGCATGAAGCTCATGCTTCCGGCCAATATCATTTTGGTGCTTGCTTGGACGCTTTCAGGTGTCTGCCGAGACCTGCTGTCAACGCCGCAGTTTGTTGAATCTTTGGTTTCTACGGCGGGCGGGGACTTTTCAGTGTTCCTTCCGGCTGCGGTTTTCATCATCGCGGCTTTTCTCGCCTTTTCGACGGGTACTGCCTGGGGTACGTTCGGCATCCTGATTCCAATCGTTGTGCCGGTGGTTCAGGGGATTGATCCCACGCTCACGATTGTTGTTCTCTCTGCTACGCTCGCGGGTTCGGTTTTTGGCGACCATTGCTCGCCCATTTCAGATACCACGATTCTTTCGTCTGCAGGTGCCGGGTGCAATCATATTGAGCATGTTTCAACACAGCTCCCTTATGCGCTGCTTGTTGCCTTCTGTTCGGCGGTAGGATATCTCGTTGCAGGCCTCTCCGGCGGGAATCTCTGGCTCTCGTTTGGTACGTCTCTGGGGCTCCTTATTGTTGCAGTGATCGTGCTTCACAATATGCGCCGTCGCAAACCTAAGATTCAGGTTGCCTAATAGCAGCTCAACATCTGCGCAGACTAACTGGATATACCGGCTAGGTTGGCACATAAAAGAAGACCCGCTAGGATTTTTTCCGGGCGGGTTTTCTATTTAACGTATTCAGGATTGCACAAGTATTTTATGCAGTCAGTAGACAGCAGCAAAGAGATATATCTGTTAATACTTGGCTTGATGAATAAATGAACCGACGTGAGCGGAATTCATTTATTAAATGATGAGGTGAGAAACATAATATTTACAAGTCGTTGCTTGATGAGAAATTAAGCACTCATAATAATGAAGTTCATATTTCATCTAATTGGATGCCTATATAGTTAAAGATCGGGCATCATATTAGTGATAGCGCGAGTATCCCAAATTGTATAAGCATAATCGCTAGTTGATTAGAGCTATCAGTGATTGTTTATATCAATGGCTTGGTTTGTTTCATGATAAACATGATTATAGAAGACGGGTTTTATCGCTGTCTTATGTTCATCAATATGAGCCATGTATTTGAGAATGATTTTCATTATTGAAAACAAAAGATTTATTGCTTCACCTTGCATCGGGGTTGCATAATGAGCGAAGAACAACGGATACATTCAAGCTAAAAACATGAAAAAGTGATGTATCTGCGATGTACAAAAGATGATGAGTCAGAGGGTATGAGATGAAAAATGCATCTATGAATGGCATTTTCTCGAGGAATGTGGAGATATTTATTTCTCTAGCTAAAACAAAGTCATTTCAAAAGACGGCGTCAATTTTTGGATTGTCAACCTCTTCTATTTCGCGTGAACTAGTAACGCTTGAAAATAAATTAAAGGTTACACTCGTAGATCGTTCTTGCCGTCCTTTGATATTGACTCCTGAAGGGCGTAAGTTATTAAGCGAACTCATTCCTATAATGAATGAATCGCAACGGGCAGTTGCTTTGGCGCGAGAAGCTTCGAATTTCCATCCAAGCTTAAGAATTGGTTTTATAGATAGCTTTTCTTATGATGTTGTTCCACAGTTCATTACTATGATGCAGTCAAAAATATCAAAGTTCATATGTTTGACTGGAGGCGCAGACAGACTTGTAGAGAGACTTTTATCTCATGAGGTGGATGTAATATTAACCATTAATCCTTGTTTTGAAATTCCGGATTTAAGGCGTCACCTCCTTCTGCGAGAACCCTCTGTTCTTATTTTTCCAAAATCACAATATGATTTTAGAAGATATTTTAGAAGTTGGGAAGATTTAGCGCATTGTGGCCTACCATTTATTCGTAATTATTCTTTCAGTGGTGGAGGGCAATTGGAAAGTCAACATTTAACTACTCATGATTTAAAGTTAATGGGAACTATTCAAACTGATAATAATGGACTTCGTATTAAATTGGTTTCTGACGGTAAGGGATGGGCAATTGTTCGTCCACTTACTCTTTTACAGCATGAAAAATTATTGAGTAAGCTGACGATTTACTCGGTTCCCTCACCATTAATAGAACGAAAGGTTTATATTCTTGGACGGTCCAACATTTCTGTTGACCTATATAGAGATATTGTTGATAGTCTTGCTAATATTTTAAACTCTGAAGTAATCACAAGATTAACAGAGATTTTCTCCCCAACTATTGTTAAATCGATTGAAGTGTATCCGTATACTAATAAATAGTAAATGAATTAAAAGTGTTGGAAGGTTAGTCTAAACGGGATGAATGCATGAGCTGCAATTTAAAATTGCATAACATGAAAACTTATTGATCCTATAGATCATTCTTTTACGATTGAAGCGTAGGGGATGCTTCGACTCTAGAGGAATATATTGTTTCTCTTGGCATTTCCTTTTATAAGGAGATTTTGCCATGTCTCTGCTTGTTTCGCTTCTTGCTGCTGTTGTTGTGTTTATCGCTGGCTGGGCAGTGATAAAACGTTATCCAACAGTGATTGTATTGTTTGCTGCAGGGTTAATAATGATTGGTCTCGCTATTCTGTTCGGGGCTGATTCTATTCTTCCTAAAAATGCTAAAACTACTGGATTAATCTGGTTTGATGCTATTGATATCATTCGGCTTGCCGCTATTAAGCAGGTTGCCGGTATTGGCATGATTATTATGGTTGCAGGTGGTTTTGCAAAATATATGGAAACCATCGGCGCTTCTGGTGCGCTTGTACATGCATGTATCTCTCCGCTGAAAGCTCTTCATAGCCCCTATATTGTTTTGGGGCTATGTTATCTTGTTGGTGCCGCCATGGTGCCAGTCGTTCCTAGTCACGGCGGTATGGCGATGTTGCTTTTAACGACGATGTATCCCATTCTTTTAAATTTGGGAGTTTCAAAAGCTGGTGCAGCAGCAGCAATTTTTTGTTCAGGTACTATCGGAATGGGGCCGGGGACAGGAACTGCACTATACGCCGCTAAAATCGCAGATATTGAGCCTATTGTATATTTTGTCCATTACCAACTTCCAGTGGCTATTCCAATGATTGTGGTGATAGCAATTTTGAATATTTTTGTTCAGAGGTATTTTGATCGTCGAAATGACGATGTTTATGAAGAATCAATATTTGCATCTGATAAGGTATTGAAAGTAGGTCCTCCAACTTATGCAATTTTGCCTGTTTTGCCTATTGCTTTATTATGTATCTTTTCAAAATTTGGTTATTCAGCAATTCAATTAAATACGGTAACTGCACTTTTATTGAGTTGGGTAATAGGCGTCATTGTCGAACTGATTCGGGTTCGAAATGTAAAGCAGGTTTTCCAAGATGCTATGGCTATGATCAAAGGCATGGGATCATTGTTCTCAACGATCGTGGCTTTGATTATTGCTGCTGAAGTATTTGCAACGGGCATCAAACTGTGTGGACTGATCACTTTGCTTCTTGATGGCGCAAATGCAGGCGGTTTGGGGATAACAGGAATGTCCGCAGTCCTTTCAGGGCTGATTGCAGTGGTTTCCTTCCTGACAGGCAGTGGTGTTGGTGCGCTGACAAGTTTGGGTTCAATTGCCACCGATGTTGCGAACGGGTTGGGCGGAAATGTGACCCAGCTCATCTCATCTATGCAGTTTACTGCTGGTCTTGCAAGAGGTATTTCTCCAGTGGCAGGCGCAACAATCGTTGTTGCCGCTGCTGCAGGTGTGAGTCCAATAGCCATTGTGCGTCGTACCGCTATTCCGATGGCAGGTGCTTGGATAGTAATGATGATTGGAAATTATTTACTCTTAAATTAAATAAGTCCGCTTGGTTGCTGATTATTTTTAATTGGGGGATTTAAATGAATTCAAATAATCATATTACTGTTGATCAAATTAAGAATGATGCCGAGGTTATCAAAAAAGAACTGGTGGAGTGTCGGCATTATTTGCATGCTCATCCCGAGCTTTCATTTAAAGAAGAAAGAACCACTCATTACATTGTAAATAAGCTAAAAAATTTTGGATATACAGATATTCAAATTGGATTTGGACCATTAAAAACTGGAGTTATGGTTGAGATTGGAAGCGGAAGACCTTGTGTCATGCTTCGTGCTGATATCGATGCCTTGCCAATTCAAGAACAAACAGGGGTTGAATTTTGCTCTCAATCTAAAGGTGTATCGCACGCTTGCGGGCATGATGCGCATATAACAAATCTTCTCGGTGTGGCTAAGCTTTTGAAGAAATATGAAAATTCCATTAAAGGAAGGGTGAAGCTGCTTTTTCAGCCGGCAGAAGAAACTAGGGTTAAAATATACGAAAAACCTTTATCCGGAGCGGGTTATGTTGTTCGAAGCGGTGCTATAGATGATGTGGATGCTATTTTTGGCATGCATGTTTGGGGGATGTTTAGTAAAGGAAAAATATACGTTAAATCTGGTCCAACAATGATGGCTTCGGGTCGGTTTAACTTAAAGGTTATTGGGAAAGGGACTCACGGTGCAAGTCCGCATTTGGGATGTGATCCGATAACAACGATATGCCAAATCGTGGATGGTATTCAGACTGTGGTTTCTCGAGAAGTGAGTCCTTTGGAACCTCGATTAATTACTGTCGGGACGATCCATGGTGGTACAGCGACTAATGTTGTGCCGCAGGAGGCAATGATTTCTGGCACTCTTCGTGCCGCTAGCGAAAATGTCGTTAAATTTATGGGCAAAAGGTTGGCGGAAGTGGCAGAAGGAACGGCTAAAGCTCATCGATGCTCAACAGAGTACGATCTGCTTATCAACGGGCCAGCTGTTGTAAATGACTCGGAAATGGTTGCGATTGTTCGGGAGGCCGCAGCAGATGTATTGGGGACCGAACGCGTCTGTGATGTTGAAATGTTGACTGCAAGTGAGGATTTTCGAGAGTATTCTGCTCGACGTCCTGCTGCTCTTTATTTTATGGGAATGTTTGAGCCTGAAAAAGGAGTTGGCCAGCCTCAACATGACCCAGGTTTTATTGTCAATGATGATGTGTTAGTAGATTCTGTAGCAGTGATGACTTCGATAGTCTTTACTTACTTTAATAAAACAAGTGAAAATCACTTTGGACAGAGCACTCAGACAATATGATCGGGAATTTGTTAAGAGTTTGTTATTGGCGATTTTGAACGGACGATCGTTCGTCTGTGAGCTGATCGTTAGTCTCTTCGGATGTCTGGATGGCCGTAATCGCTGATTCATGAGGCTGCGGCGGCTGAGGTTCTTGAATAGCCGCCGCGCCGGCTTGTACAAAGACGCCCAATCGATCGACAAACTTCACGATTAATTTGGCGAAAAGCCCGACCAGAACTGCCGACAAGACGGTTCCTTCACGTACGCCGATGAGTTCTCCCGCGCAGACAAGTCCAATGCCGGCAGCAATCAAGGAGAGTGTGACGTCGTTGACGATCTTTATTGAACCAAAGGACTTGCGTGTGACCGCGGCGGCTGCCAGTACGAAGCCTTCCCCCGGCTGGACAATCGTTTTTGATCGAATCTGCATGACAATGCCAAGTGCCAGAACGAAGTTTCCCGAAATGCTCATCAGGAGGCCCGTCCACCATCCGGCCGGTGCATGCGGCGAAACAATCGCCATCGCCAGGTCAATACAGATGCCAAAAATGAGAACAGTCGGTATTTGCAGAAGATTCCAGAGCGAAAACCGCCGACGAAGGAGCAGCACCTGACCCGCAACCAGAAAAATGTTCACGAAAAAAGTGGTTGTGCCAAATGAATAGCCCGTGAGCACAGTAAAGACATATGGAACCGTGCTGATGGGGGTGGTACCGAGGTCTGCCACCGTTGTGAGCGCTACGCCAAGAGCCGCTGTGAACATGCCGATGAGCAGGAGCAGCAGACGAAGCGATAGATGTGCAAAGCGGCGAGAGGAGCCAACGGGTGTTTGGCGGGGCACTGGCGGCATGAGGAAAACGGTCAGTCAAAAGAAAAAAGCCGACGGGTGTCGGCTCTGAAAACAGAAATGATATACCGGATTGAAAACATTGAGATACCGCTTGGGGAGAGCGGATGCGCAGGCGCATGAGCCTTGCACTTTTGTTTCCTTAGTGACAGCCGTCCAATGTCGCGTTAGAGCGTCTCAAACAGTCGAAATGAGGAGAAGAAAGTACGAGGGCGAATTCGCAGATTGACGGAGCGTGATGGATTCGGACCTTCATGCTTTTCGCTGCTGCTTGAAGGAAACCGCCGGCGGCAGAATCTTTGGAACGTCGCAGGATTAGGCAGCCGTTCGATATCCGACGGCCTCTCACGAAGGAATTGGTTGTCGTTATTTGGATCGGCAGAGACCCGATGTTTTATGCGGCAGGTTCATCCTGAGCGCGATGCCATTCAATCGTTCCGCTTGTCTGCAGTTCATCTTCGGCACCAGGCAGCTCATTGATAAGCCGCCACTCGAAGCCGAGTTTCCAGGAACCATCTTGATCGCTCATAGTGGGAATCGAAGCCGGCAGCGTAAGCCGCAGGCGCAGTTTTGCGCCGGGACGGATAACAGCTCGGAACTTCAGTGTCTTCACTTGAGCGGGAGCCGCATCGGGCGGTACTTGGGTGAATTCTCGGGCGGCAGTCTCAACGAGAAGAAGCTGTGCCACGCCGGGAAGAATCGGCATGTCGGGGAAGTGTCCTCTGAACCACGCCAGTTGGAGCGATGCTTCAAAACGAAGTGTGAGCACTCGCTTGCCGTTCTCAGCCGTGTCCGTCTCTATCAGCCATTCTGGTCGGCGCTGATCAAAGAGCGTACGCAGACAAGCTACCGTGACTTTTCCCTGCGGATCAGCAGGCAGCTGATCGACAAATCGCCAGCGCCGCGGAAGCGCAACAGCAGGAAGCGATCGCTTCAAGTGCGTCTTCAAGGGCTCGAGCAGTGCGGCTTTGCCTTTTGTAAACAATAGTTCGCGTCCTGCCGGCGTAAGCACGACAGCCGCATGGAGTGCATCGCGCTGAGATTCTGCACGGATCGTTTCCAAGAAGACTTTGCTGTTGGAGACGAGACCGGTTTCAAGCAGCAGTTTTTCCACTTCAGGGAGCGCTACGCGTTTGCCTTCAATTTTGACGATGCGGTCAGCCCGGCCGAGGAGTGAAAACAAACCGTCTTGCAGCGCAATGCGGTCTGCACCGTCGATCCAGCCTTCATGGTCAAGGTGGCGGCCGGAAAGCGCAATGAGTCCCTCTCCGGTAGGCAAATAGCGGCTGTCGACTTTAACGGCTGCCTGAATCCCTTCAACGGTCTTCCAAGCTGACGCGGCAACGGCGGATTTTTCATTATCCGTAAAACTTCGCTGCCGCCAAG
>OGPZ01000846.1_pt1 | contig 24808 bp, 24 predicted proteins | sample 1553111 | NCBI WGS metagenome assembly OGPZ01 (sample SAMEA2579968, study PRJEB22360) | human gut metagenome
ATGCCTCAATCCCTTACCGTAGCGCTCCCATGTGCCGCCGTAGATGGTTGCCGGTGAGGTGCTGTTGGTGGAGAAGTACAGCGACCCCACCGGGTACATCTGATTGCGGAGTTTTTTCGAGCGTATGCTCTAAACCTGTTTGATCCAAATATGATACCATTATTCTTATTCCCGTCGGAGTAATGGTACCACCGGCGGAAGCAAGACACATAATCATAAGTATGGAATCGCTGTCGGATCGTTCTATGGCCATACCCTGATCGCTCCGAATGATTCCCATCTAGCCGTATGGAGCGGATTGGTCTCGTATGATAAAGATAGCGGCGAAGCGATAGACAATTTCCATGAATGGACGAAGCTTGAAGATAAAGCAGTTATTGCGTCAGGTTCGATGCTTGGTCAAACCGGTACACCGTATAATTCCAGGCGATATCGATACGAAACCGACACAAAGAGGGGCTCAAGCTTGAGCCCCTACGTTGCCGTGTACGTCTGGAGAAGAACCGCCTAGGCCGTTCTGCGCCATACATACACAGCGACGTAGGGTTCCATCGAGCTCGCAGAGTCGGAATGTCCGACGATAGCGGCTCCCCAGGTTGCGTCGAATGAACCAGCATAGACGTCACCGATCTTGCGCACATCACCCTTGAACGAGGAAAGTTGGACACGTCGTATGACGGTGTTCTGTCCGGAAAGCGAGACCTGTGCACCAAACGTGCCTGGACCATGATTATGTGTCTTGCTTCCGCCGGTGGTACCGGCCTTGAAGTCATTGTCGGTATCGGAGGCGCTGATCAGCGCTCGTCCGGTACCGTAACGTTCCCAGCTGCCGCCATACAGCGACGCCGGGCTGGTGGACTTGGTGGAAATATAGATCGAATCGACCGGGTACATCCGGTCCAGCATTTTATCTACGAGGTGCTGGACTCCCCCCTGATCAAGGTAGCTTACCATGAATATCTCCTTAGAACATGCCGTCGATGGTGGACTCGCTGATGCGGGTCATACCATCCGATGGGAATTTATCGAGCTTGGCTTTGTCGGTCTTGGACATCAGGCCGTCCTTCGAGGACGTGGCCGTTCCGATGGCCGAACCGTAATCGCCGGACAGACCGTCGAGCTTCTTCTTGTCGGCAGCCGACATCAAACCAGCCGTCGACTGGGTGGCCGCGGAATAGGTCGTATCCTGCGTGGTGAACGTCGAGGTCGTGTCGTTGCCCTTGGTCACCGTGACCGTGCGTCCTGATGCGGTGACGGACTTCACATAGGTCGTGTTGATGGTCTGACCGGCAGAATCCTGCGTCGCCTTGGTGGCGTTCGTGGCATTGGTCGCGTTGGTGGCGTTCGTCGCGCTGGTGGCCTTGGCGATCGTATCGGTCGTTCGGACCAGAGCGGTCCACGTACTCCATGCTGAATTAGAATACGACCTCGTCCAGATCTTGCCGGAGTTGTCGTACAGAATCTGACTGAACACACCCGACGCCGTCTGCATGACGAACATGCCGAAGTACTCGACGCCGGATGGCTTGTTCGATACAGTATTGCCGCCAGCGGCGTAATAATACCCGCACTGTTCTTCGGTATTGTACGAGTTCAGGTTCTGATTGGTAAGCACAACCGGCGCCGTCGGAGGATTCTGGACACCGAGAGCCGTACGGGCCGTCGCGGCCGACGTGGCTCCGGTGCCTCCCTTGGACAACGGGATTGTGGGAAGTCGGTCGACTGCCAGCGTGCCACTGGTGATGTCGGAAGCGGCGTGACTGTGCTTGGCCGCGGCGAACAGCGCTTTGATCGAGGACCAAAGCACCGTCCTGGTGCCCGCCGAACCAGTCGTGCTATCGATGACGAACACGTCCGAATCCGACGGTTGCGAAATGCGGGTGTAGGTATTAAGACGTGCCATACGTCATCTCCTTAGTCGATCTGTTTCCATCCCTGCGGATAGGCATCCGGCGAATAGGCGTTGTTGTTCATCGTGCACTCGTAGCGATGGCCGTTATACGTCACCTTGTCGCCGATGTTGTATGCGTCATGGGCGCCGGTCGGTTGGACGAATGCCGGATACTCGTTATCATCGCCACCGGGTTCCGGGCTTTCGCCGGTGTCATCCAACTTGGTCCAGCCTTGCAGATAGGCGGTCGGCGACCAGACATTATAGTCGATGTTCGACTGATAATAGGCGCCTTCGAAGGACACCTTGTCGCCCTTCATGTAGGCGTCCGTAGCGCCAAGCGGCTGGCTGAACGGATGGATGCCATGCTCGTCCGGCTCATCGACGCGCTTCCATCCCGAGATGTAGGTATCCGGCGGGAAGATCTCCTGGGCGGTGTCGTTCTGAAGGCAACGGTACAGAACGCCCTTATACCGGACAATATCGCCGATCTTGTATTCGGTGCCGACAGTCCACTCCGGAACCAGAGCCGACACGGCCTTCAGATTTTCGACCGGCATGCTGGTCAGCATCGGCTGAATCAGCATCGACACGGCGGCCCCGACGGGCCTCTGGGTCTCCCGCTGTTCGATGACAAGCGCCTCACGCTCGGAATTGGCCTTGAGTTCCTCGTCGGTGAACTTGGTGTAGCGCTGAATATCCTCGTATTCGTCCCAGGCTTCCTTGGCTTCGACGCCGAGAGTGTCCACCTGCCACTCGACGTCCTTGCCGCCGTTCGGATACTCCTGAAGGGTCTCGTAATGACCCTGCTCCTCAACGGCTTCGACGGCATCGTGGTGCTGAACGAAGATCTTGTCATCGGAGAGCTTGCCGAGACGATAGTCCACGTCCTCCGGCTGGATCTCGTTGTCGTTTTGGTCCAAAATTCTCATGATGATTCCTTCCTTAGTGAATAACGAACATGTCGTCGATGACGGAGTTGGGGATCGACGTGATGGCCGACGGATCGGTCACGACACTCTCGATGAGCTCGCGCCACTCCTTTTTGTTGGACTCCATGGTGTCGTCGAATTGCGCCTGCCACTGTCTGATGATGGTGTCGGCGTTGAAGGTGTTCTCGACCAGTGTCGCCAGAGGACATGCGCTCGTGCCGATGGCGTTGGTGATGTCGGCGGAGGCGATGTTCATGGCACCACGAGCGACCTTAACGTACGCCAAGGGATATTCGGAAATATCCGACGTCTTGGTCATAGTCGGATGTTGTGGACTTCCGCTTGGCGTTCCCTTCTTGATGAGAATACTATTGGCCCTGACCGCCAATGAGGTATCGACCCGAAGCACCACGGCATCGATACGGTCCTGAGTGGCCGACGCAGAATCGATCGTCAACGGAAGATCGGTGGAATTATAGGTCCATGTATGATTGAACCAGGCTCGACCGGATCCGACAATGACCTGCATGCCGCTTCCCGACTTAACGACCAGATGGTCCTCGAAATTCGAAAACACGCCATCGTTGATGATGCCATCGAAAATCTGCCCCATCTGAATATTGTTGTACACACGATCATGGTTCGAGGAATTGAAAAATCCTGAGGTAACGGCCATGGCTTACTCCTTTCTGGTTAATCATCTATCTCACCGAGGAATGCAAGGTGTTGTTGGTGGAATCTCGAATCGGTAATCCGGAGGAATCATCGATCGATGTCAAGGAATCGACGATCGTCTCCAATGTCGGATACTCGCTGTATCCATTGGTATCCCAGTTACGAATATACTCGGTGATCTTGGCCGGATACGCCATGTTATAGGCGTTCTCGAATTGCACAATATCACCGATAGTGTAATCTTCGTTGTAGACCATGCCAGCGGTTGATGATACCTCTGCATCGAAGGTGATACCGGAACCAACCTTTTTGAGTTCCTTCTTTCCTTCCGATTTGAGGGAGTTAAGTACCGTGGAATCCGGAAGCGGTTTTCCCTCATCATCGTTTTGCTGGACCGATAGTCCGCCATAGAACGTTTCGTGATAATCCCATCCGATAGATCCGTCCTCATTTGGAACATAAGCGACCAGACGTTTCGTCGAACCATCATCGTTTCGTGTCTCGGACCCGCCGACGTATGCGGCATTATAGAGTTCGCGATAGTCCATAGTGGTGTCCGACGAAACCAGATTTCCGTAATTCGATGAAAATATCACATATGGATTCTTATCCTGTTCATATGAATGATCGGTTCCGTTTATGATGCGAAACGTCATTTTCGTATCGATCCAACGGTCGGCCGTTGCCAAACTAAGACGGAATCCGTATTTCTTGGAGTCGAGAATCGTCTTGACGGCGTCGTATACTGTGTCGCCATCGAATTCGTATCCATCATCGGTCTCCGACGAAGTGTCAGGAAGATCGTTGTTCTTTTCAAAAACGAAGTTGTCGATCTTCCGTCGTGCTTCCGTTGGCTTGATGACATTCTCGTTCAGAATCGTCTGAATTGCGATCTGAATATCGCCTTTGTACGTGACTTTCTTCGGAATGACTCGTCTCAACAGAAGCGACTCCAAGGAACGACCGCTCACGACAAGATGATCTCCATCTTCGAGATTGCTGGTGATCTTCACCTGATCGATCACCATGGTCGATACGGAATCGGGATAGAACAGATAATATCCTTTCGGGAACCGTTGGATATTCTCGATGCTCGCCCGAACGTAGAATTCGAAATCGCCATAAGCCGAGAACCGCTCGGTCCAAATAACCGATTCGAACTCATCGATGATGTCGACGACCTTAAACGATTTGTCCAGTACGAAAAATTCCATTCGTTTCGCCATGATCACACTCCGGCGTAAAGAATCTTACTGGATACGGACACCATCATGTTATCGATACCTGATTCGGCCATATAGGTGATGACATTGTTTCCAGGATACAGTGTAATCCAACTCACAGCCCTGTCGATGGCGTTGAGAACGTTGTAATCGATGCCCTTCCTACGGATTCTTGCGTATTTTTCTCCGGACACGGTCGATATGATGATCTGATCCCCCGACTGGAGATCGGATCCGATGATGCTCTTAACCTTATCGGTGTAGATCAGGATCGACTCGTCCCAATCCTCGTTGTAGAATGAGGGATTAGAAACCGGTCCGGTGAGTTCGACAGTGATGATGACGCCGACCTCGGCTTCACCGTCGTACTGGACGACCTTCGAATGATCGGCGCTGACATTGCCGAATTCAAAGGTGTCGCCGGCTATCGGGAACGGGAATTCGAACAGCGACTCCACTGTCGAGAACTGCGTGACGATCTCCGAGATCTCGGAGGCGTCTTCAAACCACGGATCCGCACATCTGATCGTGATCGCCGACGCCTCCTGACTCGTGAATATGGCCACCTCGTTGCTCTCGACATGCCCGACGGTCTTCACCCGTCTGGTATCGGTCTCGAAGATGAGCGTCACGGCTCGTTTCTCCGGAAAATATCGGTAGATCCTATGACGCAACTCCTCGATGCTGTGATTGGCATCCCATAGATAGGCAAGCGTGATGGTGATGTCACGCGATTCCTTTCTTGCTCCATTAAAGACGGAACCATCGGAAGTGACCGATTCGGAATGCCACAGAGTGGCTTTCGTTGGTCCAAGACCATCGATGCCGGCGATCAAATATCCGCTCTCCCGAGGATCGGCGAGCGAAATGGTCAGACTTTCGTTTCGATCATTGATCACTGTCATGGACCTGAACATTGAGACCACTACTTTCCTATAGGTGACGTTTTCAATTCCTGGCGAAGGAGTTTGAGTTGGTTCGACGTCTGTCGGTAAATATCATAACGACTGAGACTGGTCGGCGAATTCAACGTCTGGTTGTATTCGATGTTGACCGACTTCGGACCGCTCGCATCCTTCTCCGTTGTCCGAGAACTACTCTCATTTTGACGGAATCGGCGATCAATTTCCCTGAGCTCGGCCTCTGATGGAGCGATGGATCTCGACAACATCGAATCGATCGATCCGGCCTGCTTGCTGATGGCACTTAGGTCAAGCACCGGGGTGATCGTCGGACTCGCGTCGAACATATCGTCGATCGATGACGTCGCCAGCATGTCGTTCAACGTGGATATCGCCTTCCGCGCGACCTTCTCGGAAGAATCGCTGACCATGTCCTCTCGATCAGTAATGCCGATCGAGAATCCTTCGGTGAAGAATCGACCAACCTGCATCATGATCTTCGATGGGGAACCGATATCCAAGGCGCGATCAGCAGCCTCCTTGGCCGAACTGGCCATATTGGCCTCTGCGGTGGCCGCCGAGCTCGCGTAATTCCTGATGCCGTTGGCGAATCCCTCAACGAGATATCGTCCGGCGTCATAGAATCCGTTATAATAGGCTCTGACGCCGTTAACTGCCTGATTGACGGACGATGAGAACACTCCGATGAACTGGGATGAATTCGATCGCATACCGTTCAGCAGACCATCGGCTAGATGTTGACCGGCCGTGCGGAACTGTGACTGGAACGAATTGATCCTGTCCACCGTGGTCCGAAGTCCGGCCGCCGTCGATGTCGTCGACTCGTTAAGGGCGTTCCCCATACTTCCGGCGAAGGCCAGTACGACACTGACGATTGAATGCAATCCGCCGTTGATGGTCGAGGTGGCGCCGATGATGGCGGTGGACATACTCAACATGTTCTGGCTGACGATAGATCCAACACCGGACAATCCATTGGCCACCGATGTCTTGAACTGCGTGAATCCAGTGGATATGGTCGATCCATTGGTCGACACCACATTACCCAACGTGACCATGGCGGAATTCAGCTGAGTTGCGAACGCCGAAATATCAGCCGGTAATGTGCTGGTAATCGACTGCGTGTTATTCAACGAACTCACGAATGTCGAAATCTGCTTCGATACACCAGACAGGTTCGCCGCCGACAAACTAGTTGCCGCCGTAGCAATGGATCGAACCCCGGAAGCGGCATTTGACATGGATTCCGCGATCCCGGATCCAATACCTGTGAACGCCTTCACACCATTGGCAAGAGCGGTAAGATTGCCTTGAATGCCGCCAGGAACCTCCACGCCGTTCCACTTCTTGACTTCCCCTGCAAGTTGTCCCAAAGGGCCAATGACGGCATTTATCGACCATCCACCAACGAAGGCCAGTGTGAATGCTTTCACGCCATTCGCAAGAGCGGTAAGATTGCCTTGAATGCCGCCAGGAACCTTCACGCCGTTCCACTTCTTAACGGCCCCTGGCAGTTGTCCCAAGGGGCCAATGACGGCATCAATCGACCAGCCGCCGGCGAATGCAAGCGTGAATGCCTTCACGCCGTTCGCCAGAGCGGTGAGATTGCCTTGAATGCCACCGGGAACCTCAACGCCGTCCCACTTCTTAACGGAATCGGCGAGCGTTCCGAGCGGACCGACCACGGCATTGAGCGACCATCCACCAGCGAAGGCCAGTGTGAACGCATTCACGCCATTGGCCAACGAGCCCAGCTGCGTTGCGATATCGGTCGGGAACGTGATCGTCGACCACTTGGCCACTGCATCAGTGAGGACGTTCATCGGCTGGGCGATATTGGCAATGGTGTCGCTACCCCATCCAGCCAGTGTGAACTTGCCTACGCCATCAGCGATCCTTCCGAGCTGATCGGCCAGATCGTCCGGAACGGCCACACCTTCCCATTTCTTAATGGAATCAGCGAGCGTTCCGAGCGGAGCGGCCATCTGCTCGATGGCACCGGCACCGAATCCGGAGAAGGTGTTGAGCAGGCCGCCAAGCGCGGTCTCGCCCATCGCGGCGCCCATGGCCGTCAGACCCCTGCCGATCTCATCCCAATTGAATTCGGCGAACTTACCGAATGCGGTCGCCAGATCGATCAGGCCCTGTGAAGCGAGTGTAATCGTACCGGCACCCATCAGACCAGCGATTCCGGTCAGGGCACCTGTCGCTCCGGATATGGCGGCAACCTCGCCCATGGCACCGCCCATGGCAACAAGGCCGCGTCCGATCTCATCCCAGCTATACTGAGAGAACGAATTGAACGCTTGGGCAATCTCGTCAAGACCTTGCACGGTGAGGTTGATCGTGCCGGCTCCGATCAATCCGGACAAACCAGCGAGTTTACCCAATGCACCGCTAACGACCGCGACCTCGCCGAGAGCGCCGCCCATGGCAACAAGGCCGCGTCCGATCTCGTCCCAGCTATACTGAGAGAACGAATTGAACGCCTTGGCGATATCACCAAGACCCTGAGCAGTAAGAACTATGGAGCCAGATCCGATGATTCCGGACAAACCAGCGAGTTTACCCAAAGCGCCGGATATGACGCCAACCTCGCCGAGAGCACCACCCATGGCCGTCAGACCACGTCCGATTTCGCCCCAGTCGTATTGAGTGAACGATCCGAACGCCGATGCGATGTCGCCGAGACTCTGCGCTGTGATAAGGATCGATCCGCCACCGATGATGCCTGAGAAGCCCGCGAGCTTTCCGAGGGCTCCAGTGACGAGTCCAACCTCGCCAAGGGCACCGCCCATGGCCGCCAGACCGCGTCCGATTTCACCCCAGTTGTATTGAGTGAATTCACCGAATACTTTGGCGATATCATCAAGGGACTGCACTGTAATGAAAATGGAACCGCTAGCTAGAATTCCAGAGAATCCTGCAATCTTGCCCAAGGCGCCGGTAACGAGCCCGACTTCGCCCAAAGCACCGCCCATGGCAGATAGGCCGCGTCCGATTTCGTCCCAGCTATACTGAGAGAACGAATTGAACGCCTTGGCGATATCACCAAGGGATTTGGCCGTAATGACCATGCTGACGGCAGCGGAAATGTTGTGCTTGCCGAATCGGCCGAGAAGACCAGTGACCGTACCCATCTCCGTCAGGGCGCCGCCCATGGCAGATAGGCCCTTGCCGACCTGATCCCAGCTCATGTTACCGAGCTTCTTGAGCGGATCTGCCACCATTTTGACCGCTTGGGCCATGGCGATAAGCGAGCCTGCCGTCTTGAGATCGACCTTGGCGTAGCTCAGACCCTTGGCGGCAGCGACGAGCTCCGCCATGGCGCCGCCCATGCCGGTGAGGCCCTTGGCGATCTCGTCCCACTTGAGATTACCGATCGTGGACATGGCGTTGGCCAACATGTCCACAGCCTTCGCGAATTCTATGAGGGCCGCACCGGTCTTGATGAGATCGGTGGTCTTAACGCCCTTTATCGTCTTCGTGATCGATTTAAGACTGATGTTAAGCTCGGTCATCATGCCGCCGATGGCCGAAACGCCGCCAACGACTTCACCACCACTGAGGGCAGCGATCTTCTCCATCGAGCCAACAAGCAGCGCGATGGATCCGGCGATCTCTACAAGAGTAAAAGCCTTGACGCTTCCCGTGAATGCGTTCAACGATTCTTGAAGACCGCCTAGGATCTCATCGAATACGCCAGCACCCTTCTTGAGCTTTTCAGCCCCGTTACCGAAGAGGTCCTCAAAGACCTCCTTGATCTTATCGAACGCCCCGCCGATCTTCTGTGCGGCCAGGAAGATGCCACCTCCGGCGAGGCCAGCGAAAATATCACCACCGGAGATGTTGTCGGTGATCCACGTCAAGACATCACTGATGACGTTCTTGACCCGTTCGAACGCTCCGCCAAGAGTATTACCAATTGTCGAAGCGATCGATCCGATGGTGGATCCCATCGACGAGATTCCACCGGCGAAGGAACTGAACAGACCAAGAACACTACTGACGGCCGTTTCTATTTTCTTGGCCGCTCCTTCGAATACGCCGAACTGCTTGATCGAATTATCAAGTCCGACAAGCCAATCTCCGAATCCGGCGGCGATATCGAGCAGATTGTTGAGCAAACTGCCCATGCTGTCAGATCCGAATGCCGTGGAGATGGCCTCGCCGACAGCTTTGACGGCCTGCACGCCGATATCAAAGACGGAGAAGACGCCCTCAGCAACTCGGCCGATCTTGTTTAGCGTCGATTCGGAAGGAACGAGGCTTTCCGTAAACGAAGCGAACGCCTTGGTAATATCCATAAGTTGCTGAGACGTTGTCGGAGGAAACACCTTCCGAAATGCATTACCGACGGTCGATAACACCTTACCGAGGGATTCAAAGACGTTGGACAGGCCTTCAATCAGTTCGGTTCTTCCGCCGAGATCCTTCCATCCCTGAAGAAGGTTGTTTCTCGATTCTGACGATCGATTGACGACATCGGAAATAACATTGGCAACACTAGACCATAGTTTCTTGGCTTCTTCGAAGTCGCCGAATATGATTTCGAAAGTATTAGTCCAACCAGACCCCAATGCTTCTTTTGTCGTATCGATCAACTGAGAGAATGTCTTGACGTCGGTTGCGGCGCCTTCGGCCGTATTAGCCAACTGGACGATCTGCTTGGCCTGTTCCTCGGTATAGCCCTGAGAAACAAGATCTGCTTCGGTATACGCTCCGGAAAGTTGCTTCAACGTCTCCGTAAGGACATCGGTAGTGAGCCATCCGCCCTCGGTCAGCGATTCTCGGAACGATCCGTACTTCTGGATCATACCGTCGACGTTGGTGCCGAAGTTCTCGGCAGTGCGCTTCAGGGCATTCTGGAAGACCTCGCCGCCCATACCAGCGTTGACCACCGAGTTCCAGTCCATAAGCTGGACCTTTCCGGCGGCAATTGCCTGGGACAGCTGATACATGGCCTGAGAGGCCTGAGCGGAACTCGAACCGGAAACAGCCGCAAGGTTGGCGATGCCCTTGATCGAATCCACCGATGTCTGAAGATCAACACCGGCAGCCGTGAAGGTACCGATGTTCCTCGTCATCTCTGTGAAGTTATAGATGGTCTTGTCGGCGTAGGTGTTCAGCGTGTCGAGTGCTGAATTGACGTCGTCGATCGTCGATCCTTTTGACTGGGTATTCGCCAGAATCGTCTGCACGGCGTTCATCTGGGTCTCGTACTCGGCGAAACCGTCACGGACCGAAGCGGTCAAGGCATTGGTAATGCTCTTCCCGGCATCAATGGCCGCATTGGTCATGCGGTTGAGCACAGAGAACGCCACGGCGCCCATGGCGTTAAAGCCGGACTGGACTCCCTGAAGACCGGAGGTCAACGGATTAAAGCTGACGCCGCTTACGGCCTTATCGACGTTGTTGATCGATTCGACCGACTTGTCGAGGTTTAATGCCTGCTTAAGTTTGCTGAGAAGACCGGAGGTCTTGTTGATACCCTGCTCGAACTGGCTGTTATCAAGACGCATCTTTACGACGCGTTCGTCGATGCTGCTCATGCAGAAGTCACCACCTTCCAAGCCTTCTCGGCTATCTTATCGAATACGGGTCGGATCGCCGGATTAATGTAATCACGACCCTGAACATAGCCTCCGGTACCGGTGCCGTGACCGTACTGGAGGATGACGGCAATCGGAACGCCGTCGTTGATATTGGAATTGGTCCAGACGATCTCGGTGTAATTACGGGTGCGTTTGATCTCGTAATCCCACGCCTCGGCCGTGGCACCGGAATCGACCGGGGTGGCGTTTCGAAGTGCCTGAACGCCGTCACGGCCGAACTCATCGAGCACGTTCAGGTATTCACGACACTTCATGCGGTTGAGAAACCGCTCGGTCTTCGTGAAACCGCCAGACACTTCGAAATTCACCCTCATTTTGACCTACTTGACTCGAATGGTTTGACCGGCGTAGATGAGATCGGGATTGGCGATGTTGTTCCACGCCTGGAGCTGAGCCACCGTTGTGCCGAACTGAATGGCGATCTTACCCAGGTAGTCGCCGGACTGTACCGTGTAATACTGCGCGGAGTTGGCGTTGATCGTACCCTGGACCTCATCATAGCGGGAGCCGAGCACGGTCTGACGAGTCAAGCCGTCGCCATACATACCGGCATAGACCTCATCGACGAGTGTGTTGACATCGGCGGAGGCGATGTGGTTGATGAAGTTCTGCACCTCATCGTATCGGGATCCGAGATTCTTCTTACGATCCGCACCATTGCCATAAAGACCTTCCATCGTCCACGTCGCCAGCTGAAGCGTGGTGCCGGACGGACCCGAAGTCGATGGCTTGGACGGAGCGCTCGACGAGCTGCCGTAATACTTCCGGAAGTCGTCCAACGAGCCGTAGAACTTATCAAGATCAAGATCACCATTCCAACCGTTCAATCGACCAGAGCCCGAATACTGACGGATGGCGCAGGTATAAGCGCCTTCGTTCCACGGTGTATTCTGATACCCGGTCGGATTCATATCGGCGTACTGGGCGATCCACAGTCCGCAGTTATGACGTTTAGCGACCTCAGCGACCTGATTGTAACGGGATGCCGGCGCATAGATCATCGGAGGAACACCGGTTCGTGCGATAACCTGATTGATCACCTGCTCGAGATAGGACTCATTGCCCCATGCCGAATTCTGGTCGAATTCCCAGTCAAGACAGATCATCACCTTGCCGATCCAGTTAAGGATCGAATTAATGAAGAAATTTGCTTCGGCGACTGCATTGCCGCCGGAAATATAATGATAGACGCCAACTCCCTTACCGAGAGACATGGCCTGTTCAACCGCTCGGACACAATCCGGGTTGGTGTAACCGGTGCCCTGTGTCGCCTTGATGATGGCAAAATCACAAGGAACCTTAGAAAAATCAAGACCAGCCTGATAGCTGGCAATATCAATACCATTCAATGCCATGAGTATTCCTTTCATCCCTTGCTCCCAGTCTCTGCTCGACGTCGAGCATTCATCTCCCTGTACATCCTCGAAACATCAGACTTTGCCATCTTCTTTTTCGGCGAGTTCTTGACGCCGAATATCTCGATCAGGGCGATAAGACGACTGAGATGCCACGTCTCGCATGGTTGCGCGGGTATTCCAGCGGAAAACATCCAATAATAGATAAGTTCGGACGTCACCTTGGATGATGAACGACGCCCTTTGGACATGTGATTGATCGTGGTCGCCGTTTGCGACGATTCGATGTAATGATTAAGTTCGGAAAAATGATTGAGCATGATCAGATCGAGTTCGGTATCCGAAATATCATCGATCGCCATACAACGAACATATGACCGCGTTTCCTTGATGCTTTTTGATTCGTCGTCAAGGAACGGTTTTCTCCAGATCGACTCCCATTTTGAAACGGAACGAAGCGAATGCTCGAATCGAACGATTCGCGGTCCTACAGTGATAAATTCGTTCTCCGACTCGTCGTAGAGTTCACCTTCAACCGTCAATTCGAGCATTCGCGCATCTCACTTCCGTCAGGACGCTTCCGCCTGCATCATGGTATAGACCTCACCCGGAAGGGGCAGAGTCGGCTCGTCGGCAGTGTTGCCATACAGCTTCTTCTCAAGCGCGGTAAGCTTATCCTTATTGACCTTGGTCGAATCGATGGTGATCGACGCCACCGGCTTGAGTTCCGGATGGCCTTCCACGGCGACCGGATCGGTGTCGATCTCCCAGCTGAAGGTCATGCCCTCCGGAGAATCGTTGATGCTCTCGTACGACTTCTCCGACGGGGAGGCGGTCGCGCCATACACCAGATGCAGCTTGTAGCCGGCATTCTGGCTGACGTCGTTGCCGATCTGGGTGCGGTACGAGAAACCGAACTTGCTCCTCGACTGCTGGCCGAAGACCACTCCATCAGTGACCTCGGCGCCGCCATCGCACGGAATGAACTCGTCAGGGAAGGTATAGGCCTCGATCGTCGCACCAAACGTCTCGGCGGAACGCAGCGAGGCATACTTGATGTTGTCGGCGTACATGTTGTTTGCCTCGGCGCCATCAGGGGACTCGGTGACGGCGGTCAGGCCGTTCCAAGCCACGCCGGTGCCATAAGTGCCACCGGTCTTCATCGGGTACAATACGCCATGGTCCGTACCCATCTCATACTGGCGCTTGCCGGTATTATCCCAAGTAAGTGCTACCATTCTAGCTCCTTAAAAATAGCAGTTGAACACGTCGTGGTGAAGATTGCCGCTTACGAAATGCCGATCCATCGTGCACATCGGAAGCTCGGCGATCTTCGCCGGTATCGGACTATCCGGATTTCTATCGATCACGGTGATCTGATACCGGAGTTTGAAAATATACGGATTGTTATCCGCGAATTGCGTATCGCCGGTGTCCCGTTCATACACAATACACGGATACTTCATCTGGATATTCGACGGGGGTTGAAAATATACATGACCGGTTGCATAGGATGGATCGGTATCGGTCATGATCCCCACCAGAATATCATGGAGTTGCAGCCTCGTCCCCATCGTTGTATACGCCTCCAAGGGTAAGGATGAGACGGGGCCGCTGGACCTCGACATTGGTGATGATCCAGCGGGTCCCCATCCACCATACGTACTTCATATCGAAGAAATGGTCATAGGCATACGCGTCGGCAAGGATCGAGATCGTGTTGTTCGCGAGAATATCCATGTTGACAAAGTCGGAACCCTCAAGACGACGGGTGTTCCTCGTCACATCACCATAATATGTCCGCTCATTGATCCGATCCTCGTAGACGCCAGGCGAGGTCTCCACCTGTTGACGGGAATATCCTATCTTTCCGCAGAACCTCGCCATGGCCGCGTCACTTCTTGGGCTCCAAGGTAAGACCCTTCAGAGAATACTTGACCGTGGTCGTTCCGGTGGAATCGGTGGATACCACCTCGATGCTCTGAGTGTTAGGATTGGTCACGCGGAAGACGCAGAAGGCATCGCCATCCGTCAACGTCACCGGTCCCTTGGTCCCGCCCTTGAGCTCGACCGTGAACGTCGTCGGATCGGTATCGCCGAGCCAGTTGTCGGCGAAATCCAACGCCAGGTAATTACCTTCCTGCTCGGTTGGCTTGGAGCTATTGAATTCGGTATATCCGGTCACGTAATGGAGCGTGCCATCGATCTTCCGATTGGTGTTGATGACAACATCATCCTGAAGATCGGAGACCTTCTTACCATACTTGGTCTCGGTGCCCGCCACAGGCTCGACTAAGATCGTCGGACCCGACGGGCTCACGCTTTTGGGTGGGTCAGAACAATGGCAGACTTCGGCATGGTCAATGCACCGGACAGGCGGGCCTCGATGAGGTACTTATGCTGGTTGTAGTCGATGTCGAAATCGGAGAACTGGGTCAGCTCACCACCGCGATCCGTACCGATGGTGTAGTCACGCAGATTCACCATCACGCCGTCAACGATCTTGCTCTCCTCGGTCATCTTGAAGCCCTCGAGAACCGGGACCTCAACGATGGCGGAAACACCCATGGCGGCCGCCAGCGAAGCGTCGGTATCGTACAGACGCCGGCCGACCTTGTCGCGCTGCACCATGAGCTCGCCATGCAGGCTCGGGGACAGGAACAGGGTCGGCATGCCGGAGCCCATGTAGCCCACCTTCGCCTTACGGGCGCGATCGACGAATGCGGTCGGATCAGTGGCCGGATTGGTACCATCGTTGTAGATGACATACAGATCGTCATCACCGACGATCGGACGGACGTTCTCGGTATTCACATGATTCTCATCGGAGGCGGCGCGGCCGTCACCGATGAGAATATCACGGGCCATCTCCTCACGGATCATGACCTTCATCTCGTTCCACAGGAAGTTGACCACGTTGAAATCGGTGATGTCGATCTCGTCGTCGCGGTCGAGACGCTGCCTCTTGTAGATCGTCTGCGGGGTGGTGACGCGCTTATAGACCTTAAACACCTCGTCCATCTTGCGCTTGTTGTTCTTGCGGTCAAGCGTAAAGCCCTTCGCACGGGCCTCGTCCTCGGTCAGATCCGCGTACGAGGTCTTGATGCGGGCGAACGGGGTGTGACGGGTGCCGTTGAGCACGATGTCGACCCAGTCAGTATCACGCTTGTGCATATACGGCTCATCACCGACCTGACGCGCATCCGGGAAGAGCACCTCGATGTTCTCGATGCCGTAGGTCTGACCAGCGTGCTTCATCCACTTCTCGGAATAATCACGGAATGAGCCGTAGTCCTTGGCCTCGGTAAGGAATTCCTTCATGTCGTCGTGGGACAGGACCGGAGCTTCATCCTCGGCACCGGCCTGTTCGAAGGCGTTCATATACATAATATCTCCTTCTTCCTCCGAATGGGAGGCGCTATTGTTGTTCTCTCCGTCAGTGTCCTCACTGTCGGAATCACCCTGCTCCACGGCGAGGCCGATCAGAGCATAGGCGACATTCTTCTGTTCCTCGTTCAGCGTATCGAAGACGTCCTGAACGGTCTCGCCGGAATCAGAGGAATCACCGGACTCCTCGTCGGCGTGCGAAATATCGGACTGTGCAACACTCTCCTCGGCACCACCAATGGCCGCGCCGATAAGAGCATATACAGCGTCCTTCTGCTTGTCGGTAAAAGTGTCCCAGACCTGCTGGACCGTTTTGTCCGAAGCTTTCGCGGACGAATCGTCCTCGGTCTTGGCGGTCGACGTTTTGGAATCGTCGGCATGCTGCATGTCATCCTCGCTTTCCTCATCGCCATGCTTGACGACGATCTCCTCGCCGGAGTAGATCACAGCCTCATCGTCAAGGAGGTCCTGAGTTCCATCCGAATGCTGAAGCGTGACGTTGTCGATGTAGGCGCCGGGATTGGCACCGGCAAGGACCAGACTCACCTCTCGGATGTTGCCGTGCATGACGTTCTTGTTGCGTTCGGTCAAATGGTTGGCGTAGATCGACAACGCCGTGATGTCGCCGTGCTTGACGAGCTCCTTGGCGTCACGGCCCATCGGTGTGTTGTTGAACGTGCCGTAGCAATACACACCGTCATTGCGATTCTCAAGGACCGCGTGACCAAGCACGTTGTCGATGTCGCTATGGTTATGCTGGTAGACCAGCGGTACCTTCTGACCATCCTGATCGGCGAAGGCGTCCTTCATGATGGTTCGCCCGTCGGAGCAACGGATGTTGTTCCGCGTGGCGTAACCACTGAAATCATACCCCATTTTGACTGTCTCCTTCCATTGGGGCGTTCAGCACATCCTGAATGGAAGGCTGTGCTGAATCTTGGGTTGGTTCTTCTGTGGATTCCGGCTGCTGCGCGGTCACGTCGGTGCCGAGCGGATTGATGTTGGCGTTGCGCAACTGATCCGCCTGAGGTTCTTCGGAACGGGCGAAACCAAGAATCGAACGGAACTCGTTCGACGACATGATCTCGTTGGACGTGAAGGCCGCGGCGATGTTCGCCAGATCGGTGACCGGAACCAACCTGAAAGGATCTCGGAAGAACTCGATGCTCTGTCCTTGACTTCGGGCGGTTTTGGTCAGAAAGGTTCGCTTCAGCGCGTCACAGATGGCCGAGATCATCGGCTCCAAGGTGCGGTTGTGGTAGTTGAGCATCTCCTCCTGAGAGGCGGTGCCATTCACCACGGCCTCGGAAAGGCCGAGCTGACCGTAGAGCTGAGTCGTCAAATTCTGGATCTGCTGAAGCATGTGATTGTCCAGACTCCGATTGAGCTGGGTGATCTTCTCGGAACCGTCGGTGTACGCAACGCCATAGGCGGAATCCTTGAGCTGATCCTCCAGCTGCTGACGGCGGAGTTCGGCCTGTCGCTTCTTCTCCTCCGTGCGGATCTGGTACGGGAACTGGATGATAAGATCGAGTTTGCCGGACGCGGCCTTGTCGTCAATGGTATCGAGCTGATTGAGCTTTCGGATCAGACGCTGCAAGGTGGAGTTCGGCTCGTTCATCACCTGATAGAGCGGATTCTGGACGATCGCCACCTTGCACTTCGGCATGACGATCTCTTCGCGCTGGCCGGCGTTCGGAGCATCATTATAGACCGAAAGTTTAACGGCCCGAGGATACCATTCAACAACACGACCGACGCGCATGGTCTGAATATCGAACGAATTCGAATTCATCGGATTCACCGTGGTGTCAATCGGCACCATGGCCGCGGCCCCGTCATCACACATGGTCATCACGACGTCCATGATGAAATCACGGCCTGATTGGTCGATATTGGCCTCGATGTTCAGACACTGATTGAGCCCGTCGTCGATCGTCTCCAGATATTGCTGCGTCGTCTTGTCGATACGGCAATGCCGGATCTCGATGGCGCTCACGTCGATGGCGATGCGGTTGTACAGCGAGGATATGATCGATCGATCGACTCCTCGGGTGAAGACCCGCGTATCCGGACGACGCGCCGAGGAATATCCGACGGACAACTGGAAATCGGAGGACGGATTGACGAACGCGTTCCATGCGTGCGCCAATGCATCGGTAACGACATTCATTAGGCATCACCGACCGATCTGCCTGCGAGCGAAGTCGAATGAATATGACTGTCCGTTCCCACGTGCCCTGCTGGCCGCATAGGCCATTCCGGCTCCGAGGATAATCTTCCCCACATTCATCAACTGCTTCGACACCTCGTTGGCCGCGGTCTGCTTCATCTGGTTGCCAACCTTGTCGACAAACCGATTGCCTTTCTGCTTCTGAGTTGTCGTCAGATTCGAATACTGCTGCTCAAGATTGAGCCGTTCGTTGATCTTGCGGAGCTCGGCATTGGACAGCTTGTTCGGGGACTTCTTGAGAAGGTCTCGACTCTCCGTGTAATCCTCGTTGTCCGATCGGGAACGCTTGGAACTTACTGATCGCTTACGATCCTTGCGGACACCCCACTTCATGCCTTTGACGCCGAAGTGATAGAGCTCATTCATTGAAACCTCCTTCCCCTTGGATGTTGAGACGCCATTCATACTCCTCGATGTTCTTCCGGATCGATTGCTCAAGGAATGAATTGGTCGGCGGATCGAACTGAAGTCGAACCTTCTGTTGAATATACGGCTTTACGCCAGTAAGAAGTTGATCGTCATCAGTGAATTCGCTCCACGTGTCTTCGATTCCAGTGATCGAATATCCCTCTGAGGGACCAACACCCAATTGTCTGAGATTGAAGAACGCAGAATTGATGAATACGACAAGATCGTCATCGAAATCGGATGAATCAGGATCCAGCCCAATCGCCTTCTTAATCGACTTAAGAATACTTTCATTCATCACGGTCCTCCAATCCGATAAAAATCTACCATTTTGAAGTTACCTCCATGGACATGTGTCATTGGGTTTCCGTTCGACCAATGGACGAGCCCGTTCGTCGGTTCCGAAGTGCAGATCGTTGTGCGTCGCCAACGAACAACTAATCAGATTGTTCAGATCGAGCAGTAGATTGTCGCCGTGCTCTATGGAATCAGGAGTCAACGGCTCGATGTGATGTATCATGATCTTCCCGGCGATGGGATGATCGGGGCACCCGAGATCGAAACCGTTGTCCCGAGCGATCACCAAATCACGAACGTGTTTCCATTCGGGCGATCGATAGAACCACTGGTTCATCCAACGTTCGGAACCGAATGTCGGTCCCCCGACGGATCCATGACATTGCAGGTAATGGAACCGGTCGAGAAAATCCGAACGCTGGATGAGCTCGTGATAGGATCGCATCACAGACCCATCTTTCGAAGGAACTGGGCGCCACGGGCTACGTTACGGGCCTTGTTGATTGTGTTCGAGGCTTTTTGGGCAATGTTGTTAACCATTAGCTTGGCTTCATTCGGATGGGAAATATAATACGAAGTCGCCACACCTGCTGCGGTCGTCGCGGCGAACGCTACAGCCTTGGTCCCCGCGCGAACCGCCTTCTTCACGCCACGGCTGATTCCGGTCTTAACCGGTTCGACACGATCAGTGGTCTTGCGTTGCTGTTCGGCATCACGACGAGCCTTGCCCATATCCTGTTTTGAGTACTCTTCGTCAAAGGCCTTCTTGTAGGTTGGATCTTTTGAACGCTGCCTGACCACGGAATTAATGTTGCGTCGGCGAACTCCGGCGCCTTCGCCATAATACATCTTGGATCGAGCGGTCTCCTGAGCGTCCTTCCTCGCCTGTTTACGTGTATTACGCTCGGCTCGTCGAACACCCCACTTCATGCCTTTTACGCCGAAATGATAAAGTTCATCGGTCATGATTATTCCTACCTTGATGTTACAGTATTGACAATGATCTTATTACCAATCGCCTTCAAAGCTTCGTTCGCCGGAGAAGCCCAGGAATATCCAGCCCCATACCGAGCCCTCAGATAATTCATATACGGAGCGCTATGCCCGATGGCGCTCTTCAGCGTCCCGACACTGGCTTTCATGATGGCTCGACCCTCCGGAGTCGAAGCCACAGTCAGACCTCCAGCCGCAAGCGAAACCACAGACGTCTTCGCGGCTAGACTGATCATCTCGGTAGTCGCTGCACGAAAATGCGACTGCCCTTTGTTCATACGGCGATTGATGCGCTTGACACCCTTTTTGCCATAACTTGCCCGATCCGTTATACGCTGTCTGGAAGTGTAATCGGCATTCGGATTGTTAAGCTGCGCCTTACTGGGCTTTTCGCGCTTTTTACGTACGCCCCACTTCATGCCTTTGACGCCGAAGTGATAGAGCTCATCACTATGATTCATCGAAGTTCTCCAATTCGCTGGAAGCATGTCCTCGGCGTCAAGTTGCTTAGCACGCCTCTTGATCCACCGTTGAACGTCGTCCTTGCTATTGCCGCGACCATAGGCCTGAATGGCGTTACGAAGATCCTTGCGATTCCTGATGGGATAACCGCCATCGGGCATGGCGAGACCACGCTTGACCAGCATGACCCGTTGCTTATCGGAAAAAATCCACCATTTTGAATCTCCCATCAGTCGAAGAGGTCGCGATTGTTCTTGTAGGCGACGAAGGCGTCCATCATGGCCGCAACGGCGTCGATTTTGTCCTCGCGCTTAGCCTTGTACAGCTTCTTGTTGTTGTTCGTGTCCTGAAGGACGATGCAGTTGCCCATGGTGAACGACATGAGTTCCTCGTCGAAGAGCAGACGACGATCCTCGGCCAGCTTCTTCAATTCGCCCAATGGAACGGATTCGGTCTTGGCACCCTGAATCACTTTCTCGATGCCGAACTCGCCGTAATCCATGGTATACCGTGCGACGAAGTCCTTGGCGTTGTACGGATCGTAACCGAGGCATCGCACATCATACTCCGACTCGGTGATGTACTTGTCGAGATCCTCGTACACCTGCACCATATCGAGCACCGTACCATCCATGACGAACAATGATCCCTCATTCAGGAAATTCTCGTACTTCTGACGAGCTGCCGAAGGAAGATGCTGCATGGTATAGGCTGAAATATAGTTCCTCGTCTTGACGCCGAATGTCTCGTCGGGCAGGGGAAACAGGAACGTGAACGAGCAGAAGTCGTCGCCTTGGGACAGATCGGCACCGAGCGCACACGGCATGCCCCAGAAGTCCTTCTTCCGATGGGGAAGCGTCTCCTCGAAGGTGAAGAAGTAGGTATAGCCCTCCATCGGGATGCCGAATCGCTTCGCCAGAATGTCATTGCGGGTGGCGGGAGCCTTCTCGGCGCGTTCGACGTCGAGCTGATAGGTTTCATAGGTAACCGTTTGCCCAAGATTGGGATTTGCCTTGATCCACATGTCCGGATTGGAGACTTCCTTGACATCGTCAAGCCGATAATAGAATATGGAGACATGAGGATTGACGTATTCTCCTTTGAGAATGTCCATCAACTCCATTTTGATGGTATCGCCGACCGAGTTTCGGACGGTGCCCTCGGAAGAGGTGGCCACGATGAGATAGTCGTCCAGCTTTGACGCGCCCTGTTCGATAGCGCCGATCACATCCTCGCGAATATCACCGGACAACCATTCGTCAACGGTCGATACCTTGGGACGAAGGCCCTGGAGCTTGTCAATTGACATCGGACGAACCTTAAGAAGCGAACCTGTGAGGAAATTCTCTACACCCTTCTTGGTCGAGGCGAGCTTGGCCTGAGTAGATTTCGGTCCGTTACCGGGAAGCGAGCCTTCGGAAAGGAACTTGATGAGTGGACCCGGAGATCGAATGATTGCGGTACGGAATGGTATCATGGTTTCCTCGGCCTGCTTCATGGTCGGGGCCACAACGATCTGCGAAGTCGTCGATGTATCCATGATAAGGAAATACGCCTGGATGAATTCGGCGAACATGGTCTTGGCGGCGCCACGGGCGACGATCAAATATAGTTTGTTGATCAGACGTTTGCAGATCCGACGATTCTCGTATCGACCCGGACCTCCGTGAGGATTCGGAATATAGACCGATCGTTCGACGAAGTAGTACCAACCAAATATCTGCTCGCCCCAGAGCTTGAAACTATCAAGAAGATGAACGGGCGATCCGTCGGTCAGGGTGAGTTCCTTCTCGCAGAACTTAACCCATCCCTCGACCTTGTCGGCGTCATAGTAGATCCCTGGATTACGAATGAGATCGTCGATGCGGTTCATCTCCATCTCGATCTCATGGCATACCGGGATCTCTCCGGCCATGACCCTATCACGGAACTGACCGTAATACTTCGGAACGGCTGTGTTTGACAGGGTCATGGTTTACCTCCTTTATTCATTACAAGTTCTTTTTCATTGATGTCAATCCACCCCAAACATCGTCTTCGTCAGAAATTTGACCAACGACTTCGAATCCTTGCTTTTCATAAATATGTCTGGCATCTGGAGAAATTCCAGGAACTTCAAGAGTTAGCTGTTTCATTCCGGACTTTCTAGCATAATCTTCGGCCATTAAAATATCCTTTCGCCAGCTACGGAGCAACCCAAATATCACCGACTTGTCGTCGGTCCTGATTGATACTGATAATGAGATCCGAGCCCGTTGGATCCGTAGGCGCGATTAACATCATTATGAAGATCGAAGAAGCACAGTTGACCGATCCTCATTCCTGGAACTATGCGGATCGGATGATTGTTGAGGTTTTTAATCTCAAGCGTGATGTCACCGGCAAAACCCGGATCGATGAATCCGGCGGTGACATGGGTCGCAAGACCGAGACGGCCAAGCGACGACTTGCCTTCGAAGCGCGCGGCGATGTTCTTCGGGATCGTCACTCCCTCGTTTGTCGAACCAAGAATGAATTCATTTGGATCGAGAACGAAACCGTCATCGTTCATGGCGAAACGAATGTACTCCAGATTATGGAGCGTGCAATCCATGGCGTTGATCTCACCACGACCGAAATATCGTACGATGCTCTTAGAGAGTGTGACGTCGTAACTGCATGGCTGAAGCTGGGACTCATTGAATGGCGTAATCATATGCCGGGTAATACAAAGATCTTTAATTTCGGTATCGTTAAGCATAGACCGTCCGATCTCTCATCTTCAGAATTTCATTATTGGACAATGTGCTCTCAGGATGTCGCTTGCGATAGTTTTCAACGAACTTTGTCTCATTGGATCGCTTAACAAGTTTCATCGCTCCTATGGAAGTCGCAAATGCGGCTCCAATAGGACCGTACTCGTTTGCCAATGTGTGAGCAGCGATCTTTCCATACTCTTTAGCGAACATGGAATCGATATGATCGTTCCCGAGCTTCGTGAATCCCTCGACATTGATCTTGTCGGTATCGAATACGATTAATGGATTCTTTGCAAAGTATCCGGAATTCTCTTTATCGTTCACATCGCGGATCGCACCATATCCGGCCTTCTTCATAGCCGAATAGAATTTATCATTGATCGGCTGTTGCTCCTTGGTATGAAGAGCAAGCGTGGTGTTAAATGCCTTATAGGTATTATCACCGATCTTTCCGGAATCAAGTTCCCGTTTGGCCTTACGCCAAAGTTTTCCTTGCTTCGTTGTAGGAGGAACCAAGAAGGCCATCACGTCTATGTTCTTCTTAAAAGCATCGAAAGATTGCTTATCAGTGTCGAACATATTCTTAAGAACCTTTCGAGCGGATTCAGGGGATGCAACATTAATATCTCCTGCGGCTCGCATGGCCTTACGATACACGGATCCATTCGCACCAAGTGTCTTACCATAAAGACCTTCATACCGATCTTTGTCGTGCTTGTTGACGAAGCCATAAAATGCCCTATTGGTCGGTTCCGATCCGTTGTTCGTCAAACGACCGATCTCGCTTCCCTTTTCGAATACCCGATCGGTGACTTTATCGTAATGCTTGTACGCAACATAGGCCGCTGCGGATGCTAAAGCAATACCTCCGGCAACCTTAAGGATTGTTTCTGTCTTAGCTCGATTATAAGCTTTGATCTCGGCCTCGTCCTTGGCGAATCCTTGATCGATGTATTTCTTTTCGAGATCCTGCTGACGCTTTGACTTTTTCTTCTGGTTTTCAAGTTTCAGTCGAGTCTTTGCATCTTCGAACTCTCGGCGAGAGTATTCGGCATTAACGATGTTCGATGTCGTGGAATGCTTTTTGGCGGTCTTTCGATCAGACAGCAACTTATCACGCTTCTTACCGAGCGAGGTAAGTGATCCATCTTCATTCTGATACCTTCGAACACCCCACTTCATGCCTTTGACGCCGAAATGGTATAATTCATCGTCCATCGGATACCTCACCTTCTCCTGTGTTTCCCGAATACGAACGGAATGCCTCCAAAGCATTGTCCATGAGCTCCTGGAGCTGACCAGATTTGTTCAGCGCATCCTTCTTGGCCTGAAGCATAGCCGTCTCGTACCTGATCTTCTCCTCTTCAAGCTTGTTTCGAGTCGAAGCGAGCTTGAGATAGTGCACGATGACCTGAGATGAAGCCGTCCCCTCGCGAAGTTGCTGCTCGGCAAGGTTGACGGCGAGCGAAATCATCTGATTCTCGCGTTCCTCCGGATTGGAAGCGGGCGAGAACTGAGGGGAAGACGATCCATCGAGCTTCTTACGTCGCCCCATGAAATATCGCCTCCAGTTCTGTAATGGTTTCAAAGAGTTCTGATGGGTTTTGGTTCTCCAAAAGAGAGCACCGAATGGTTGTCCCTAATATCGAAAGGAGTTTCCTCCGGTTTTAGCAACA
>OGPZ01000851.1_pt1 | contig 24733 bp, 19 predicted proteins | sample 1553111 | NCBI WGS metagenome assembly OGPZ01 (sample SAMEA2579968, study PRJEB22360) | human gut metagenome
GGGCCAGAAGCAGCTGCTCACCATTGCAAGGGCGATCCTGGCGGACAATAAGATCCTGATCTTGGATGAGGCCACATCTTCCGTAGATACCAGAACCGAGATGCAGATCCAGAAGGCCATGGATAACCTGATGAAGGGCAGAACCAGCTTTGTCATTGCCCATAGGCTTTCCACCATTAGAGATGCAGATCTGATCCTGGTTATGAAAGACGGAGATATTATCGAGCAGGGCAATCATGAAGAACTGCTGGCACGAAAAGGATTTTATGCAGATCTTTATAATAGTCAGTTCGAGAAAAAAGAGGCACAGGCATAAGCTGATAGAAAGACAAAGTGTTATTATATAAAAAAAAGAGCGAAGCGGATTCCGAACGTCCGCTTCGCTTTTTTACTCTATACATCCGTTCCGCTTTCAGGTATAATTCTGTAGTAAGGACTCTGAAACAGGGCTTTCAAAAAAGGCTCCGGAGTATCTATAAAAAATGAAAGAAACGGGAGGATTTACCATGATCATAACAACAACACCATCGGTAGAGGGAAGAGCAATCCGTGAATATAAAGGAATCGCATTCGGAGAAGTGATCACAGGAGTGAATGTTATCAAGGACTTTGGCGCAGGTCTTCGGAATTTTTTCGGCGGAAGAAGTGCCGGATATGAGGAAGAGCTTCAGAAAGCCAGAGAAGAGGCACTGAAAGAGCTGGAGCAGCGCGCGGCAGCAATGGGAGCCAACGCAGTGATCGGTGTGGATATCGATTATGAGGTGCTTGGCGCAGACAATGGCATGCTGATGGTTACAGCAAGCGGAACAGCGGTAGTGGTGGATTAAGGCGTATGGCAGCAGTAAAAAACGGACGGGAATATCTTACACATGTGACAGAAACTCTGCGTCACCGGATCACACAGCTGGATGATTCCATAGAGGCCGGACAGAAAGAAATCGAAGGGATGCACGAGTACTACTGGGAAAACTACACAGAGATGGACCAGTATGGCTATGAAAATTTTGATAATCAGCAGGCGCTTCTCCATGAGATCAATGCAAGCAATGAGAAGATCGAACTGCGCCGCAGATTCCGGAAAATGATGGATTCCCCATTCTTCGGAAGAGTGGATTTCTGTTATGAGGGCGACGAAGAGCCTGAGATTTTTTATATTGGTATCGCAAATCTTGCGGAGGAAAACGGCGGCCTTCCGCTGATCTATGACTGGAGAGCACCGGTGTCCGGACTGTTCTATGATTTTGACAAAGGACCGGCATCCTATCAGGCACCACTGGGAGAAATCCACGGTGATATTGCAGCCAAGTGGCAGTATAAGATCCGTGGTGGAAAAATGATCTATGAGTTTGAAAGTGATGTGAAGATCGATGATGAGATCCTGAAGGCAGAGCTTGGAAGTAACGGAGATGTACAGCTGAAAAACATTATCCGCACCATTCAGAAAGAGCAGAATGCCATTATCCGAAACACTTCGGACCGGATCATGGTGATCCAGGGAGCTGCAGGAAGCGGCAAGACATCCATCGCCCTGCACAGGATCGCCTATCTTCTCTATCATGACAGGAAAAATCTGAAATCTTCTTCTGTGCTGGTGCTTTCACCCAACGGAGTGTTCTCGGATTATATTTCCCATATTTTGCCGGAGCTTGGAGAAGAGAATATCCGGGAGATGAGCTTTGATCTTTTTGCCTATAAGAGACTGAAAAATACAGTGTCAGACTGCGAAGACCGCTACGATCTGATCGAGCGACAGATCGCAGGATCGTGCGATGAGAAACTTCTGAAGGAAAAACAGTCCCGGGATTTTCTGGACCGCATGGAAGGGTATCTGGTAGAACTGGAAGACAGCCTTATGAATTTCCGGGATGTGGAACATCGTGGTGTAGTCAAAAAAGAACAGGAGATCATCGAGCTCTTTTACTTTAAATTTATGGATATCCCGCTGCTTTCCAGAATGGATGCAGTGGCGGAGTATTTCATTGATGAGGTGGAAACGCTGAAGGGATTTGACCTTCCGGAGGAAGAGCGGGAGGCAGTGAAGAGCCGTTTTTACCGGATGTATGAGACAAGAGATCTTTATGTGTTATACAATCGTTTCCTGAGGCAGGAGGGATTTCCGGCGCTTCCACAGGTACAGTACGAAAAAAGAAAGCTTCGTTATGAGGATGTGTATCCGGTTCTGTATCTGAAATACCGGTTGGAAACCCAGCAGGAGGACAGTGGTGTCCGTCACCTGATCGTAGATGAGATGCAGGATTATTCCAGGATCCAGTATCTGATCATCCAGAAGCTTTTTAAATGTAAGATGACGATCCTTGGAGACCGGGAGCAGACCATGGACGGGGATCAGCAGGATGTACTCACATTCCTTCCGAAGATCTTTGGAAAAGATATCCGCAGGATCGTGATGAACAAGAGCTACCGTAACACTATTGAGATCGCTTCTTATGCAAATCAGCTTGCCGGGATCACAGAAGTGGAACTGTTTGAGCGTCATGGAAAACCGGTGGAGGAAAAAGAATTTCCGGGGCTTATCGAGGCATTGGAGCGCGTGGTGAAGGAACTGAAACTGGAGAAGCAGGCAGTGACGGAAGCTGAAGCAGACAGAATGAAAATGGCAGATATGGAGACAGCCGGTGCGGAAGGCCAGGAAGAATTTTCTTACGAGACAGCAGCGGTGATAACGAGAACTGCAGATGAGGCAAGAGAAGCATACTATATCCTTCAGAAAAAACTGGAAGCAGAAGGATTTGATACAAAGGAGCGTTTGTCGCTTCTTCACAGAGACAGTACAAACTTTAAAAAAGGCCTTACGGTTACCACATTTTATATGGCAAAAGGACTGGAATTTGACCAGGTATTTTCGGTATTTCCGGGAGCAGACCGAAGCCCTATCGTGCAGAGAGCCAGATACATTGCGGCAACCAGAGCGCTTCATGAATTGTATATGTATGAAATAACAGAATAAAAAATAATACAAAACGCTGTAAAAGGAAATCGTGGTACAAAATTCCTTTTACAGCGTTTTTTGATGATTTTTTGATAAAGAATCAAAAGATATAATAGAGTTGTTCTATTTCATGTTTTCACAGAAGATCTCTTCCATAGATCCGGTGAGTGGAATACCGAGTTTCCGTAAGGTTCCGTCAAGTGCATGGAAAACGTCGCGTACATTGTAGAAAGTTGCATTGTTTCCCATGTGGCCGATGCGGATGACCTTGCCTGCGAGAACGTCGAAAGAACCTGCAAGCATGATGTTGTAGTCTTTTTTGACTCCGTCCAGGATCGCAGCGGCTGTGGTGCATTCCGGAACTTCAAAAACAGTTACAGTGCTGGAATAGCCACTGTGGAGATACAGCTTAAGTCCGGCTCCTGTAATGGCCTTTCGGGAGGCTGCGGCGATTTTGGCATGGCGTGTAAGGATCCCGGGATCATCGGCAATGTTGTCAATAGCAGCCCGCAGGCCATAGATATCGCTGATCGGCATGGTATATGGAAACCATTTTTCTTCATAATAATGTGCAAAGGTTGTGAGATTTGCGTAGAAAGAAGCAATGGGTGTCTTTCTTTCAGTCATTGCCTTCTTTGCATCGCTGCTGACTACAACAAAGGTAAGTCCCGGAGGTGCGGATACCACCTTCTGTGATCCGCCGCACATGATATCAATCTGACATGCATCAATGTTCAGTGGTTCGCCGAAAGAAGCAGAGACAGAATCTACAACGGTAAGGATTCCATATTTTTTAAGAAGGGGACAGATGGCAGCGACATCGTTGAGCATACCACTTGGAGTATCGCCGTGAACTACGGTTGCATATTTGTAATCATGGTTATCTGCAAGAAAATCTTCCAGTTCCTTCACATCGAGGGTATTCCGGTAATCTCGGGTATAAAGTTCCGGTTTGCCTCCGTACATGGAAACAAAATCGGCAAAGCCTTTTCCATAGATACCATTGTCGAGAACGAGAACCTTATCTCCAGGCTCAGTCATGGAAGCGATGGCAGCCTCCAGACCAAGAATACCCTCACCACTTAAGATGAGGGTTTCATTGGAGGTGTGGAGAAGAGCGCTGATCTTCTCACAGGTTTCTTTATAAAATTCGACAAAATCTTCGTCCAGATCCGGGTTGGTGCATTCCAGGCTTCTTGCCAGACGGACATTTTCTGCGACCTGTGTAGGTCCCGGTGTCATGATCTTATACATAAACTCACCTCTTGTTTTCTTTGGTTATTTATTTTTTTAATCCGGTTTTTCTTGCTGCAAGGTTTAATGGTGTGATCACTACGAGAACGATAACTGCTGCAACTCCAATCTGTACCAGGTTTCCAGGAATAGAAGATACAGGTGCCAGAGGGTTTCCGTAGATGATAACTTCTGCGATGTAGTAACCGACAACCTTGATCACGCAGGCTGCTGCGATGGCGATCACATACCATTTCATGTTCTGATGTTTGTGGTCTTCTGTGATTTTACCTACGGTGAATCCCATGATGCCTACGATGATAAGGGTAAATGGTGCCCAAAGGGTCCAGCCGGAGAGAAGGTCGAACAAGCCCATTCCGATTCCGCCTGCGATGGCTCCGGTTTTCTTTCCAAATAAAATGGCACCGATGAAGAGCGGTACATTTCCAAGGTGGATCAGTCCGCCGTTGGCTGCAATTGGAAGCTTGACATTAATAAATGCTGTGAAGATATAAGTCAGTGCAACAAATACGGCTGTGATGGTGAGAAACTGAACAGATGAAAGTTCCTGATCGGTTCCCTGAGATGTCTGAACTGCTTTTTCCATAGTTATGAATCCTTTCCCGAAAACATCTTTATATAGATGTCCTCTTTTCATATGTTTTTGGTTGGATATACTTTACAACATGAGTGTATACGAATAAAGACACAATTATCGAAAAAAAAAGGGGGACAGATTAAAAGAAAACAGAAATTCTGTATCGGAGACGTAAAACCGGAAATACAGAATCTGATGTGGAATGGAATAAGATAGGCACATCTGGGGAGATTATAATATAGGAAGAAGTTTGTACGGAACAGGATATTTGTTTACAGGATATTCATAAAGTACAGGGAGAAATCAATTGACAAAGTTGTAATAAAATCGTAAAATGTAGCAAAGAGTGTGTTCAGGAGCGAATATTCCGGACACACTTTGTGACTGATGATGATTATGAGGAGGATACTATGAAGAATAAAAAATTTATCGCACTTTTAGCTATGACTGTTGCTCTCTCTGGTGTCATGACTGCATGTAGTTTCGGAGGTGGAAAAGAGGACAGCGTGGTTGTGGAGTCTACTCCTACTCCTACACCTGCGAAGAAAGCGACAGCTACACCGACTGTTGCGGCAGATGCACAGAACACAACCTACACATCCAAGGATAAATCCGTAGCGATTAAGCTTCCGGATGCAACCTGGGCTAATAAATCCGATGAGACAGATATGTTAAGCTTTGAGTCTCCGGATCAGGGTAAAATTCTGATCCTTCACGGTTCTGGTGCAGATCTGGAGTCTGCGGTAATTCCGAATTCACAGGATATGGCCGTTTCCATGACACAGGCAGAGAACATGGTCAATGGAACCGATTTTGAGATCCAGGATTATAAGTCAGACCAGAAAGATGGAATCAATATCTATTCCTACACTGTAAAATACAAGGATACAACCAAGAGTGATGGTTATGTATATGCCATCAATAAATATTTTGTAAATGACAGCGAGTATTACAGCCTTGTGGCATCTGTTAAAAAAGAGGATGCTCTGAAAAAGGTTCAGGAGTCTGTCGACAGCTTTGCAATCCTTGGTGATTCCACTCTGAAGAGTGCGGCAAATGGTTCCGCAGCCAAGACTGCCGGTAAAGGTAATGCAGCAGCTTCCTCTGACGGAAGTGCATCTGCAGATGGTAATGCAGCAGCTTCTTCTAACGGAACAGCAGCAGATGGAACTACAGCTGCCGACGGAAGTGCAGCATCTGACGGAACATCTACAGACGGAAGCAGTACATCTGACGGTTCTTCCGATGGAACTGCATCCACTGACAGCAGCTCCTCCGGTGCTATTGTAAATGGCGGATTTACAGATGAGCAGCTTGGCAACACAGATGAGACAAGAACTATTTACAGAAACTCCGATGGTAAACCACGTGTTATTGTTCCGGACGGAAACGGTGCATGGATGGATAACGAAGGAAACCGTTTCACCTTCTCTTCTCAGTATGACTGTGATGTATATGAAGAGGATGGAACAAGCTTCTACTGGCACGGTGAGGCTGCAGACGTATACTATATGCCTGTACAGTAAAGCCTGGAGCAGCAGGAGATTCGGTTAGATAAGAAATCCGGGATCACAGCTTTTGTGGCTGCGGTCCCGGATTTTTTGTGTCATATTATGTCAGAGGCGTATACTTATACAGGAAGACATGGTATAATGTGAACGCTGCGGGCGATGGAACGCCCGGAAAATATTTGGAGGTTTTTATGGAAGCATACAGCGATTTTGCCAGAGTTTATGATATCTTCATGGACAATGTGGAATATGAAAAATGGGCGGAATATCTGATCGGAAGCCTTAAGGAATACGGAATTGAAGACGGGATCGTGCTGGAACTTGGCTGCGGGACCGGAGTGATGACGGAACTTCTGGCAGAGTCCGGTTATGATATGATCGGCGTAGATAATTCCGAGGAAATGCTGGGAGAGGCCATGGAAAAACGGGCAGAGTCCGGCCATGAGATCCTTTACCTGGAGCAGGATATGCGGGAGTTTGAACTTTACGGAACAGTGCGGGCTATCGTCAGTGTCTGTGACTGTATGAATTATATTACAGAGGAAGAAGATCTTCTTACTGTATTTAAACTGGTGAATAATTATCTTGATCCGGATGGAATTTTTATATTTGATATGAATACGCCGTATAAATACCGGGAAATACTTGGAAATACGACTATTGCGGAGAATCGGGAAGAGGGCAGTTTTATCTGGGAAAATGAATTTGACGAAGAGACAGGAATTAACGTTTATGATCTGACTCTGTTCCTTCCAAGAGAAGACGGACTTTATGAGAGAGATGAAGAAATCCATTACCAGAAGGCCTATGAGCCGGAGAAAATCCGGGAATTGCTTGAAAAGGCAGGCCTTATCCCTCTGGCAGTTTATGATGCATACACCAAGGATGCACCGAAACCGGACAGCGGAAGACTGACCTTTGTGGCAAGAGAACATGGCAAAGGAATTTCGGCAGAAGAGAAATAAAGGAGGAAATTTTTTTATATGAGTGATTATATTGTAAGAGCAACAGCGGCAAACAGCCAGATCCGTGCGTTTGCGGCTGTGACAACAGATATGGTGGAGACAGCGAGACAGAATCATAATACCAGCCCGGTGGCAACAGCGGCACTGGGACGTCTCCTTACCGGTGGTGCCATGATGGGAGCGATGATGAAAGGGGAAAAAGATCTTCTTACACTTCGTATCCACGCAGGCGGACCGCTGCAGGGGATTACGGTAACTGCGGATTCTCACGGAAATGTAAAAGGTTATGTAGGAAATCCGGATGTATGTATTCCGGCAAACAGCAAAGGCAAACTGGATGTTGCGGGAGCTGTCGGTGTAGGGTTTATGGATGTGATCAAGGATATGGGCTTGAAAGAGCCATATGTGGGTCAGGTTGCACTTCAGACCAGTGAGATCGCGGAAGACCTTACCTATTATTTTGCCACCAGTGAGCAGGTTCCGTCTGCAGTAGGACTGGGTGTGCTGATGAATAAGGATAATACGGTTCGTCAGGCCGGCGGCTTTATTGTGCAGCTGATGCCGTTTGCAGAGGAAGAAGTGATCGCAAAGCTTGAGGAAAACGTATCAAAGATCGATTCTGTTACCAGCCTTCTGGAGCAGGGCCATACACCGGAAAGCCTTCTTGAGAAAGTACTGGAAGGTTTTGATATCGAGATCAATGATACACTGCCCACACAGTTCCACTGCAACTGCTGCAGAGAACGTGTGGAAAAAGCGCTGATCAGCATTGGAAGAAAAGAACTCAACGAGATGGTCCAGGAAGGCAAGGACATTGAAATGAACTGCCATTTCTGCAATAAAAATTATAAATTCAGCGTGGAAGATCTTAAGAGAATCATAAAAGAGTGCAAGCGATAAGCCGCAGGAGGAAGAAAAAATGAAGCATGGTTTTATCAAGGTGGCAGCAGCAACGCCGAGAGTTACCGTTGCAGACTGCAAGGCAAACGGGGAGGAAATCCTGAAGGCCATTCATGAAATGGAAAAAGAGCATGTCAAGCTGATGGTATTTCCGGAATTCTGTATCACAGGATATACCTGTCACGATCTTTTTCTTCAGAGATGCCTTCTGGACAGTGCGTGGGATGAACTTCTCCATATTGCAGATGAGACAAAAGAGACAGATGCCCTGATTTTTGTGGGACTTCCACTGCGTCACAGAGGCAAACTTTATAATGTGGCAGCTGCCCTGAATCATGGCCGTATCGTGGGATTTGTGCCGAAGACTCATATTCCCAATTATAATGAGTTTTATGAGCAGAGACAGTTCGCCGGTGCAGAGGAAGAAGATGTGGAATTTGTGGACTTCCTGAAAGGCGTGAAAAATGAGGAAGATGAGTTCTGGGATGAAATTCCTTTTGGAACAGAGCTGATCTTTGAGTGTGAGGAATTCCCGGAATTTACTGTTGCGGCAGAGCTCTGTGAGGATCTCTGGGTTCCGGCACCGCCAAGTATCCGTCATGCCATCAACGGTGCCCATATTATCGTCAATCTTTCTGCCAGCGATGAGATGGTAGGGAAGGATTCCTACCGGAGAACTCTGGTAAGCGGGCAGTCCGCACGGCTGATCTGCGGATATATTTACGCAAGCGCAGGAGAGGGAGAGTCCACTCAGGATCTTGTGTTCGGCGGACAGAATATGATCGCGGAAAATGGCTCCATGCTTGTGGAAAGCAGACGTTTTGAGAACGGCATTATTTACAGTGAGATCGATGTACAGAGACTGGCTGATGAGAGAAGAAGAATGTCCACATATCCGGCAGTTTCCATCTGTAGCCATACAAGAGTTGGTTTTTCCGTAGCAGAGGAAGAAACCAGACTTACCAGAAAGTATCCGCAGTATCCGTTCGTTCCGTCTGTGAAGGAAGAACGTGATGAGCGCTGTGAGGAGATCCTGAATATTCAGGCCATGGGACTTAAGAAACGTATGGAACACATCCACAGCAAGAATGCGGTGGTAGGACTTTCCGGCGGACTGGATTCCACCCTGGCGCTTCTTGTAATGGCCCGTGCTTTTGACCGGATGGGAATGCCGAGAGAGCAGATCCACTGTGTGACCATGCCGTGTTTTGGAACAACAGACAGAACCTATCAGAATGCATGTAAGTTAAGCCGCTGCCTTGGCGCAAAACTTACTGAGGTGAATATTAAAGAGGCGGTAAATGTCCACTTCCGGGATATCGGACATGATCCCGAGATCCACGATGTGACTTATGAAAACAGCCAGGCACGTGAGCGTACCCAGATCCTGATGGATACGGCAAACAAGGAAGGCGGCGTTCTTGTGGGAACGGGAGATCTTTCCGAGCTGGCTCTTGGCTGGGCAACCTACAATGGTGACCATATGTCCATGTATGGCGTGAATGCTTCTGTCCCGAAGACACTGGTACGTCATCTGGTACGTTATTATGCGGATACCTGCGGGGATGAGGAGTTGAAAGAAGTTCTTCTGGATATTCTGGATACGCCGGTCAGCCCTGAGCTTCTGCCGCCGAAGGATGGCAAGATCGCCCAGAAGACCGAAGATCTGGTAGGACCTTATGAACTCCATGATTTCTATCTGTATTACATGCTGCGTGCAGGATTTACACCGGATAAGATCTATCGGCTTGCCTGCCTGACTTTTGACGGAATTTATGATAAAGAGACGATCCTGAAATGGCTGAAAACCTTCTACCGGAGATTTTTTGCCCAGCAGTTCAAGCGTTCCTGCCTGCCGGATGGACCGAAGGTAGGTAGTGTGGCACTTTCTCCAAGGGGAGATTTAAGAATGCCAAGTGATGCAAGTGCAAGGATCTGGCAGGATGTGCTGGAGAAGATTGAAATCTGAAGATAGATCACAGAGTGTAATGGAAAGGTACGATTTATGATCGGATTTACCTGACATGATAAAAAAGCGGAGAGCTTATGTGTTCTCCGCTTTTTTTACTGCGTCTGTGATGGCCGAAAGGAGTACCTGGGAGGTATATTTCCGGTCTCCTGCATACTGAATGTCCTCCAGGGACTGGCTGGAATAAATCTGGCTTGCCAGGGAATTCAGAACCGGCTCCATGAGAGGGTAGGAAGCTTTTGTTGTTTCGCTTAAGTTTACCAGACGAATGGCTTTGATTTTGTCAGCGTTTACGGTGACTTCCACATCAAAGGTATTATCATTCAGGGTAATGGAAGAGGTGTATACACCCGGTTTGTAGCGGGATTTTTCGCCGGCTGTATGGCTGGCAGCTTTTCCGGGACCGAACATGAAGAAAAGGATGACAGCCAGAACAACAGCCAGAGCCAGAAAGACGGCTGTGTAGATGATCTCTTTCATATGTAGGACGATGATCCTGGTTTTGGAACTCATGGCGCACGCCTCCCGAAGCTTTTTTATATAGTTTATTAAAAGAGAAGAGAATTTATGCCAGAGCGCCCGTTCTATGGGAACAGGATTTGTGGTATGATAGAGATACTTCAGGTGTAAAATGCGCCAGAGCGACCGAAAATCTGCAGGAAAATCAGGAGGAAAAGAATGTCACTACAGTTTATTATAGGAAGTTCCGGAAGTGGAAAGTCCTGTTATGCATATCAGAATATCATAGAACAGGCCGGACTGCATCCGGAGAAGCTTTTCTTTGTGATCGTGCCGGAACAGTTTACCATGCAGACCCAGAAGACACTGGTGGAGATGAGTCCGGGAAAAGGAATCCTGAATATTGATATTTTAAGTTTTGAGCGTCTGGCATACCGCGTGCTGGAGGAAGTTGGCGGAGACAGCCGTACGCTTCTGGAAGAAACCGGTAAGAGCATGGTGCTCCAGAAGATGGTCCAGCAGCATGGAAAGGAGCTTTCCTACCTGGGAGGCCAGATGCGTAAGGCGGGATATCTGGATGAAGTGAAGTCCATTTTGTCAGAATTTATGCAGTACGATATCCGGGACAGTGAAATTCAGGAGATGATCGAGGATTCCAGTGACAGGGCATTACTTCAGATGAAACTGAAAGATGTATCTGTTCTTTACCAGGCATTTACCGGGTATCTGAAGGATCATTATATGACGGGAGAAGAAGTGATGGACGCTCTGGAAAAAGCTCTTCCTTTTTCCAGAAAGATGAAAAACAGCGTTCTTCTTCTGGATGGATACACCGGTTTTACTCCCATCCAGATGCGGGTGGTGGGAGAATTGCTTGCTGTCTGTGAAAAAGTGATGGTAACGGTGACTATGGATGCGGCTGAGAATTTAAGTACCAGAGGGAAGCCCTATCAGCTTTTTTACATGAGCCGTCAGATGATCCACAGACTTTCGGAACTGACCAGGGAGATTGAGGAGCCGGTCCTTTTGAAAGATGTGAAAAAATCCCGGTTTTCCCAGGCGCCTGCACTACATTTCCTGGAAAAAAATATCTTCCGTTACCGGAAAAACGTATATAAAAAGAAACAGGATGAGATTTGTATGTTTTCCGCGACAAGTCCCCTGAAAGAGATGGAAGAAACTGCCCGGCGGATCGCCAGACTTATCCGTGAAAAAGACTGCCGCTACGGTGAGATCGCAGTGATCACCGGTAACCTGGAGGAGTATGGAAATCTTGCAAAGCAGGTATTTGCGGCAGCCGGGATCCCGTATTTTATTGATGAGAAACATACGGTTCTTATGAATCCTTTTGTGGAATATTTCCGGGCAGCTCTTGAGATGGCAGTACAGGATTTTTCCTATGAAAGTGTATTTCGTTATCTCCGATGTGGAATGTCCTGTGTGACCAGGGAAGAAGCAGATCTTCTGGAGAATTATGTGCTGGCACTTGGAATCCGGGGATTTAAGAAATGGGATGAAGTATGGGTGCGCATCTATCGGGGGATGCCTCCGGAAAATATTCAGAGGCTTAATGAGATCCGGGAGCGGTTTGCAGATGAGACCAGGGAGCTGGCGTTAAGTTTTAAAGGTGGAAAGAAGACGGTACGGGAATACTGTACCATTCTCTATGAGTTTGCCCTGAAGAGCCAGGTGCAGCAGAAACTGAAACATCAGGAACTGAAATTTAAGGAACAGGGCGACAAGGCCATGGAGAAGGAGTATGCTCAGATATACGGGATCGTTATGGAACTTCTGGACAACATGGTGGAGATCCTGGGTGAGGAGACAGTGAGCCGCCAGGATTTCCGGCAGCTTCTGGAGACAGGTCTTAACCAGGCCAAGGTGGCGTTGATCCCGCCAAGCATGGATCAGGTACTTGTAGGTGATATGGAGAGAACCAGGCTGAAAGATATCCGGGCGCTGTTTTTTGTTGGAGTCAATGAGGGAAATATCCCCAAGAATACTTCCGGTGGGGGGATTTTAACAGAGCTTGACAGGGAGTTTTTTCAGGATCAGGGGATACAGCTGGCACCTGGTCCGAAAGAACTGATGAATACGCAGAGATTTTATCTCTATCTGAACATGACCAAGCCAAGAGAACTGCTCTGTCTTTCTTTCTGTCAGTCAGACAGTCAGGGAAAAGCTTTAAGCCCGGCCTTTCTTATTAATAATATCCGGGAAATGTTTCCGGAAATGGAAATCCGGCAGTGTGGAGAAGTGCAGGACTCCATGGAGCTTCTGGAACTTCCGGGAATCAGTCTGGATTATCTGCTGAAAGGTCTTACGGGAGAAGAGTATCGGGATGATGCAGTGTTCCAGGAATTGTACAGCTGGTACCTTCAGAGTCCGGAATATAGGACACTTGTGAAACGGCTGACAGAAGTATCTTTTTCGGAACGTCCATCGGATATGATCGGAAAAACTGTGGCAGGGATTCTTTACGGGGAAGTTTCTCCATACAGTGCTACCCGGCTGGAGCGGTTTGCGGCCTGTGCATTTGCACATTTTCTGCAGTATGGCCTGAAAGTGACAGAACGGGCGGAATATGAATTCCGTGCTATGGATATGGGAAATGTGATGCACATGGCACTGGAAAAATTTGCGGCGGAAGTCCGAAAAGAGGGACTGGACTGGGCGGATCTTACAGAGGAAGAGAGAAACCGTATCATAGATGATTGTCTGGATCAGGTTTCCGCAGATTACGGAAATACAGTTCTCAAAAGCAGTGCAAGGAATGAATATATGATCGAGCGTACCAGACGGATCTTAAGGCGTACGGTGTGGGCACTGCAGGAACAACTGAAACATGGAGAATTCCGGCCGGAAGGCTTTGAGGTGAAGTTTGAGGGTGGCCGGATCGACCGTGTGGATATTATGGAGGAGCCGGAGAAGAACCGGGTCTATGTAAAGGTCATTGATTATAAGACAGGAAATACTTCCTTTGATATGCTTGCACTGTATCATGGACTGCAGCTTCAGCTGATGATCTATCTGGATGGTGCACTGAAGGTGGAACAGAGAAAGTATCCGGACCGGGAAATTGTTCCTGCGGGAATTTTTTATTATAATGTGAAGGATCCCATGATCCAGGAGAAGATCCATGCGGACGTAGAGAGGGTCCAGGATCAGATGCTGAAAAAACTGAAAATGAACGGTCTGGTCCAGGCGGATGATGATGTAAGCATAAAGATTGATGAAACTCTTGCATCCATACCAGTGTCCAGAAATAAGGACGGAAGTTTCAGCAGGCGGTCTTCGGTGGCATCCAGGCAGCAGTTTGATGCGCTGGGAGAATATGTGCGCCGTAAGATCTGCGATATCCGGGAATCGATCTTGGACGGAAATGCGGCAGTGGCACCTTATGAGCTTGGAAAAAAGAATGCCTGCACTTACTGTCCGTACAGTACGGTCTGCGGATTTGACAGAAAGATACCGGGATATGAGTTTCACAGATTGCCGTCGTTCACAGAAAGTGACCTGTGGAAAAAAATCATGAAGGAGGACGAATAAATGGCTGTGAAATGGACGGAAGAACAGGAAAAAGTCATTACGCTCCGGGACAGGAATATTCTGGTCAGTGCGGCGGCCGGTTCCGGTAAAACCGCAGTGCTGGTACAGAGGATCTTAAGTAAGATCATGGATCCTGTGAAACCGGTGGATATTGACCGCCTTCTGATCATGACTTTTACAAGAGCGGCAGCAGGAGAGATGAGAGAACGTATTGAACGTGCCCTGGATCAGGCACTGGCCGAAGATCCGGATAATGAGCATCTACAGAGACAGATGACACTGATCCATACTGCACAGATCACGACCATTGACGGATTCTGCTCCTATGTGATCCGGAATTATTTTCATCTGATCGGACTGGACCCGGGTTACAGGACAGCAGATGAAGGAGAACTGAAGCTTTTGCAGGAAGACGTGCTCAAGGAGCTTTTTGAAGATTATTATGCAGAGGGCGATGAGGATTTTACCACTTTTGTGGAATGCTATGCGGCAGGGAAATCCGATGAAAGCCTGAAAGAGCATGTTCTGGATTTGTATGATGCGTCCATGAGTAATCCCTGGCCCGAAGAGTGGCTGGATGGCTGTGTGGAGAATTACTGCCTGGACCCGGAAAAAGGAATTGTGGAAACAAAGTGGTACCAGTCTCTGTGGGAAATTGTGGACAGTGCGCTGAAGGAAGCAGAAGAACTGAACCGGAGTGCCATGGAGATCTGTGGAGAAAGTGAGGGACCGGAACTGTATCTGGATGCCCTGCAGAAAGATCTTGTGCTGATCCGGCAGTTGCAGGAACTGTCCGATAAACAGGACTATGATCAGATGGTACAGACTCTGCAGAATCTTTCATTTGCAAGGCTTTCCACAAAAAAGATGGAAGGGGTATCCGGCCAGCTGAAAAGTCTGGTAAAAGATATCCGGGAAGATGCAAAGGATATCCTGAAAGATCTGGGAAGCCGGTATTTTCAGTGCAGTCTTGAGGAACTGACGGAGCTGACGCTGGCATCTGCAGGACCATTAAAGATGCTGGTAAAACTCACCAAAGATTTTGCACAGCGTTTCAGTGACAAGAAGAGGGAAAAAAATGTCCTGGATTTCTCAGACATGGAACATTTTGCCCTGGAGATCCTTCTGAAAAAAGAAGGAGATATCTGTACGCCAAGCCAGGCAGCAAGGGAACTTTCCGAGAAATACGATGAGGTTCTTCTGGATGAATATCAGGACAGCAACCTGGTTCAGGAAATTCTGATGCAGAATGTTTCCGGCTGGGTGAATGACCGTAAAAATATCTTTATGGTAGGAGATGTGAAGCAAAGTATTTACCGGTTCCGACTGGCTCGTCCGGAGCTGTTTATGGAGAAGTACAAAAGCTATTCTCTGACAGACAGCCTGGAGCAGAGGATCGATCTTCACAAAAATTTCCGAAGCAGACCGGAGGTTCTGGAAAGTGTCAACTTTATTTTCCGCCAGATCATGGGTGCGGATCTGGGTGGAATTGATTATGATGAGGCGGCAGCTCTGTATCCGGGAGCCACTTTTTCAGAGGGACAGGATAGCGAATTCGTAAAGACTGAGGTTCTTCTTGTGGAAAAAGACGGGGAGATCCTGGAGGATTCCGATGTGGACGCACCGGAAAATGAAAGGGAGCTGGAGGCTCTGGCCATTGCAGGAAAAATCCGTTCCATGGTGGGACATGACCTTGTGCTTGACAAGGAAACCGGGGAGTACCGTCCTGTACGGTATGGAGATATTGTGATCCTGCTCCGCTCTGCCACCGGATGGGCAGAGACTTTTGGGGAAGTGCTGGCTGCAAGAGGGATTCCGTCCTATACGGCGTCCCGAACCGGATATTTTTCCACAACAGAGGTTGTTACACTTCTGAATTATCTCCGGGTGCTGGATAATCCTCTTCAGGATATTCCTCTGACCGGTGTGCTTCGTTCTCCCATTGTGGGATGCACCACAGAGGAGCTGGCAGAGCTTCGGATCGCATATCCGGAGGGAATGATCTGTGAATGTGTGCGGGCATTTGTGGAGGATTATCGGGAACACCGGATTTTTGAGGAGAAGAAAAAAACTCTGGGAGAGAAACTGTCCCGTTTTTGGGACACAATGAACGGACTCCGGGATATGGCTGCATATACGCCGGTTCACCAGCTGATCCTGGAAGTGTTGGAACGTACCGGATATGGAAACCATGCAAAGGCTATGCCAGATGGCGCACAGAGAAGTGCAAACCTGAACATGCTGGTGGAAAAAGCCATGGAATACGAGAAGACAAGTTATCGTGGTCTGTTTAATTTTGTACGGTATATCCAGAAGCTGCAGCAGTATCAGGTGGATTACGGAGAGGTGAACCTTTCCGGGGCAGGAGAAAGTGCTGTGCAGATCATGACCATTCATAAGAGCAAGGGTCTGGAGTTTCCTGTTGTGTTTGCGGCAGGAATGGGGAAAAGGTTTAATTTCCGGGATATGAATGCAAGTATTCTGATCCATCCGGATCTTGGCATCGGTGCGGACGCCATACTGCCGGAAAAGAGGATCATCGCATCATCCCTGTGCAAACAGATCATCCGCCGGGAACTTCTTAAAGAAAGTCTGGGGGAGGAACTCCGTGTGCTGTATGTAGCACTTACCAGAGCAAAAGAAAAACTGATTCTCTGCGGAACAGTGGGAGATCTGGAACAAAAATTGACATCACTGTCCGTATTAAGGGACAGTAAAGAAGAGCTGCTTTCTCTGGGACTGCGTATGCGTGGAAAAACTTACTGGGATTATGTACTTCCATCTCTTGCAAGGCACAGGTGTATGTCGTCACTTTTCCATGAATATGGAATATTTATGAACCGGATGAATCCACTGTATGGGGATCCTTCGGAATTTGTGGTGACGAAGATTACAGCACAGGATCTTACAGAAAATGAGATTGTGGAACAGGCAGAGCGGGAAATGAAGAAAGAAACTCTGGAAAACTGGAATCCGGGCAGAGTTTTTGACAGTGAGATCCGGGAAGAGATCGAGAGACGGTTTTCTTTCATATATCCATATCAATATCTGGAAGATCTTCCTGTGAAAGTCAGTGTATCAGAACTGAAAAAGAGAAGTTACCACAGTGAACAGGATCTTGAAGAGACGGTGGATTATGAGACGGAAGAAGAAATTCAGCCGATAGTTCCTCGGTTTATCGAGGAGAAAAAAGAGGAAGGTTATACAGGAGCACTTCGCGGAACGGCTTATCATCGGGTGATGGAGTGCCTGGATTACGGACATGCCGGAAGCCAGGAGGAAATCCGCAGTCAGCTGAGAGAATGGGTTGATAATAAGAAGATGGAAAGAAAAGAGGCTGAGTCTGTCCGGGTAAGAGACATCTGGAACTTTGTGGAATCATCTCTCGGCCAGAGGATGAAAGCGGCTTCAGAGAAGAAGCTGCTGTTTAGGGAGCAGCCGTTTGTGATCGCAAGAAAAGCTTCGGAGCTGGAACCGCAGTGGCAGTGTGAGGAAGATGTTCTGGTGCAGGGAATCATTGACGGATATTTTATTGAGGACGAAGAGATCGTTCTGGTGGACTATAAAACGGACTTTGTGAGACGTGGAGAAGAACAGAAACTGATCGATCGTTATCGTGTTCAGCTGGAAGATTATGCCCAGGCGCTGGAGCGGATGACAGGCCGGAAAGTGAAGGAACGGTATATTTATTCGTTTACGCTGGGAAAAGAAATTCTGTTGTGAGAAATATTGTTGTGAAAAATAAAAGTCAGAGACCGAATACTTACTTTGCAGAAAGGTTCGGTCTCTGACTGGCAAATGCGATATTATATTGATGTGGGGAAATATCCTGCGGCGGAGCGCTTATACTCTCCAGCCCGCAGGATATTTGTTTTTCAGGATTCCGTTTACAAGTTTTCCGAATCCGAGAGGATAACCGTCCACGCAGAGAAGATGCCAGCCTTTTTTGTGAGCGGCCTCTTCCGGCTCGATCATAAGAGTTTCGCCTTTCAGATAACGGGTAAGCCGCTCATCAGAAACTGGCAGAGAGATAACGGCTTCCACATCTCCTTTATGAAGAGCCAGCGCCAGTGGCTGAGACGGCTCAAATCGGTTTTTCTTCAGATCACCCAGATAGAGACCGTTTCGAAGGAAGGAGATCCCCCGGAGATCCAGCGGGAAAGGCAGCTGATAGTACACTTTATCTTTGCGGACTTCCACACGATTCCAGTCAAATTCCTGGCCGCCAATGGTTTTCAGGCCGATCTCAGAGAAAAATTCCTCCAGCCATTTCCGGGTGTTTTTGTCCGGCCCTTTTGCGGAGAAACGGAAAACAGGTGGAAGAGAATCGCCTTTTTTGTGGAACAGGGCGAGAAAATGACCTTCGCCATCCATTTTGTGTGGAAAGATTCGAACGCATTTTTGAAGTTCTTCCGGATCAAATATAGTTAAGCTTAATGTGATTTCGGAATCGGAATCATCGGCTATACCGGCATATTCCGGGCGGCCCTGAGAGAATCCTTCGTATCCCTGCATTTCCATAAGTTCCATATCCGGACGCTCACGGAGAAGATAAGCCACAACCTCTTCATCTTCGCAGGGGGAGAAGGTGCAGGTGGAGTAAAGCATCATTCCGCCTGGACGGAGCATATCGGCTGCTTTTAAGATCAGGTCTTTCTGGATATCGGAAAGTTCCGCGGATTTTTCCGGTGTCCAGTCACGGGCAAGTGCCTCCTCTTTTCGGAACATGCCTTCCCCGGAGCATGGGGCATCCAGAAGTATCTTGTTAAAGAAAGCCGGGAAACGCTGGGCAAGTTTGGCGGGTTTTTCGTCGGTGACGAGCATATTTTTCATGCCAAAAAGTTCCAGGTTCCGAAGAAGGGCTCTGGCCCTGGAAGTACTGATATCGTTGGCAAGAAGGAATCCGGTATCATTTAAGGCAGCTCCAAGTGCCGTTGCTTTTCCTCCGGGAGCCGCACAGAGATCCAGGACAAAGTCTCCCGGTTCGATGGCAAGTCGGGAAGCCGGTGTCATGGCACTTGGCTCCTGAAGATAATAAAGTCCTGCCTGGTAGTAAGGACATCGGGCGGGGCGGCTTTCCTCATCATAGAAGTATCCGGTGCTGATCCATGGGATCGGCCGGATTGGGAAAGGGGAAAGTTCCTGAAAGTCCTGGCAGGAGAGCTTTGCGGTGTTTACACGGAGACCGTAGGTGCGGGGATTTTCGTAGCTTTCAAGGAAAGCGTCATAATCATCTCCAAGCATTTCTTTCATACGCTCCAGAAAAGGAAGCGGTAATGTCTGTATTTTATCTGAATCTGTCATAATTTCCTCCATAATATCAATCTCAAACTGCTGAAAATATTATAAAGGATGAAAGGATTTTTCTAAATACTATTGACAAAACTATATTATACGATATATAGTATTATTCACAGAACAATATTACATGAATTATCATGTGAATGCAGAAAGCAGTCGCATTCCATGAGCATGTAGTCAGGCGGATTGCGAATGTCCGCCTGACATATTATAGAGAGGTGAGCAGATGGTATTTAATACAGGAGCAGCCCTCCTGGATGCGATCGTCCTGGCTGTTATTTCCAGAGAGAAGGACGGTACCTACGGGTATAAGATCACCCAGGATGTGCGAAGTGTTCTGGAAGTTTCAGAATCCACGCTGTATCCGGTTCTTCGGAGGCTTCAGAAGGATGAATGCCTGGAAGCCTACAATATGGAATATGCAGGCAGAAACCGGAAATATTACAAGCTGACAGATAAGGGCGCAGCGCAGCTGAATCTTTACAGAAGTGAATGGGAGATCTATTCATCCAAGATTACCAGGATGTTTGAGGAGGGAGTATAATTATGAACAGAAAGCAGTTTATGGAACAGCTTGAACGGCTGCTTTCCGATATTTCAGAGGCGGAGAGACAGGAGGCACTGGAATATTATGAAGGATATTTTGATGATGCAGGTCCGGAGAATGAAGGAGAAGTGATCCGGGAACTTGGAAATCCGGGGAAGGTTGCCGCGATCATCAAGGCAGACCTTCAGGAGAACAGTGATGATTACGGGGAATATACAGAGAACGGATATCAGGATACCCGTGTGAAAGAGAACGGGGAGATGCCGGATCAGTACACAGAAATAACAGTACGCGGAGATGGACAGGAAGAAGAGCCTCATGATACAGGAAGTGCCGAAAACCGCAGGAAAAGTCGGGCCCAGCGTGGCTATCATGCAGAGAAGAAGCAGAATAAGGCAGGGATCATCCTTGCGCTGATCGTTCTTGTTTTTGCGGCTCCACTGATTAAAGGACTGTTTGGCGGAGCACTGGGAATTCTGGTGACACTGGCGTTACTGCCCTTCCTGCTGACATTTTTTGCGGGAGCGGGATCGATCATTCTTGTAATCGGTGCAGTTGCGTGTATTGCTGTTGGAATTGCCATGGTGGTATCTCTTCCGTCGGCCGGGATCCTGACTATCGGTATCGGATTTCTGATGATGGCACTTGGACTTTTGTTACTGGCACTGACGGTGTGGTTCACAGGTAAGATACTGCCGGCGATCCTGCGGAAATTTACAGGATTCTGCAGTGATCTCCTGAATGGAAGAAAGGCGGAAAAAGTATGAAACGTTTTCTGAAAGTAATCCTGATCCTTGCGGCAGTATTCGGTGCGGCGGGTTTGGGACTTACTGCAGGCGGAGCTGCCATGGGAGCGACTATGGGAGATATAGGTGCTCTGGATAACGGAATCACCCAGATACTTCATATCCTGGATCATAAAGACGGCTGGGATGAAGAGAATTCCGAAGCAGCTATGGATGGGCAGGATGAGGATCTTGTGGCAGATGCAGAGAAGGCAGTAAATGAAAAAGGTGTTCTGACAGACAATGCAGACGGTTCTGCTTATACGAAAGCATATGAAGCTTCCGGTGTATCAGATCTTTCCTGTGATCTGAAATACGAAGAACTGGTTCTGAAAACATGGAATGAGGCTAAAGTCCAGGTGAAAGTTACAGGGAAGAATCACAATCGTGTTAAGATCAGCAATGACAACGGCAGTCTGACAATCGCCAGCAGCCAGAAGGTAAGAAACCGTTCCGTAGAAATTTTTTGCCCGGAAAACTTAAGCTTTCAGAAGATAAAACTTCAGATGGGAGCCGGAACCATCGAACTGGATGGCGATTTTAAAGCGGATCAGATGGAAGTGAATGTGGGGGCAGGAACCCTTGAGAATTCCGGCAGTCTGGATGTAAAAGAGGCAAATTTTACAGTTGGCGTGGGAACTGCTGACATCAGTGAAATTCAGACAGAGAAATTAAATGGCAGCTGTGGCATGGGAAATATGGATCTTACACTTGCAGGAAAAGCAGAGGATTATAATTATGAGCTGAAATGTGGCCTTGGAAATCTGGAGGTGGATGATTCTCAGGAAACATCCATCACTTCCGGAAATAAACAGATCACAAATGAAGGTGCCACGAAAAATATAAAACTGGATTGTGGAATGGGAAACGTTCAGGTGGAATTTGAAGAAGATTAAAGGAGGAAGCATTATGAGCAACAAAAAACTTTACAAATCATCAGTAAACCGTATGTTGTGTGGTGTCTGCGGCGGGATCGCAGAGTATTTTGATATTGACCCGACTCTTGTACGGCTGGTATGGGTGATCATCACGCTGATGGGCGGAGCCGGAATCCTGGCGTATATCATTGCGGCCATCATTATCCCGGATTAAAAATGACAGCATCCGTAAAGAACGGACATATTTTTCAGAATGCATAATTTCTCCGGAAAACGTCCATACTCCATAAAAAAGATGAGGAGTGTGGAAGATGAACAGGGAGAAAGAAGTAAAGGCATACCTGGAGGGGAAACTTTCCCAGGCAGAAAAACTGAAATACGAGATTGCCGATGAGATGGGAGTCCTGGATAAAGTGATCAAAGACGGGTGGAAAAGCCTCTCTGCAAAAGAAACCGGACGGATCGGTGGTCTTATGACAAAAAAGAAGAAACATAAAAAGTAAAATGCAGCCTGAAGGAACGGGGTGAAATGCCGCCGGAAAAATCCTTCAGGCTGTATTGAATTATAAGAAAATTTTTCTGAAAAAAAGAATTTTTTTTGACGGTTCAGGGTGGACTGACCAGTGGAAAAGAGCTATACTGTTGGAATAAAAGAGGAGGAATGAACATGGGTGAAAAAATCAATAACGTTCTGAAGGGTGAGATCATCTCTTCAGTATTTTACATACTGTTGGGACTTTGCCTGATCCTGATCCCCACACAGACGGTGGATGTGATCTGTAAAGTGGTATTCGGCCTGATCCTCATCGGAGTTGGCATTTATCACATTTATATTTACATACGTGGAAAAGCAACCGCTACGATCATGGATCTTTTAAGCGGTGTGGTTGTTTTCGTGCTGGGCGTGTTTCTTTTTATGACACCTTCCATCGTGATCAAACTGCTTCCATGGATGCTCAGCGCATTTGTACTGGTTGACAGTCTGTGGAAATTTAAAGGTGCTTTTCTTCTGAAAAAAGGCGGACACGGTGCATGGAGCGTGCTTCTGATCGGCAGTCTTGTTTTTATTGCACTGGGAATCGTGATGCTGTTTGGAAGATTTCCGAAGATCATGACTCTGCTGATCTTTTCCGGCTGGGTGCTGGTGTGTGACGGAGCTGCGGATATCGTATTCTTTATTATCATGAAGCTGGGACTTCGAAAGATCGCGAAAAAGGCGGAGGCAGAGAAGGAAGAGGCTGGTGCGGACAGTTCAGATGCTGTAGATGATAAGGTAGATATGGATACACAGAATGATACAAAGACGCAGGATGGAAATGATCCGCAGAGCGGAAATGCGACGAAATATTCAGCAAATACTGCGGCAGAGAATATGGCTGTCGAAACGGCAACAACGGAACCGGAGAAAAAATCCAGACGTGGGATCTTACGAAAAAAAGAGAAAGTTCAGGAGAGGACCGGTAATTCGATAACAGAACAGAATGAGCAGGAAAATGCATTGAAAGACAGTTCGGCTTCAGATTTTAGTTCTGAAAATGCAACAGAGAGCACAGGGGAACCAACGCAGGATACAGAAGGTTCTACAAACAGAAAAGTGACAGAGGAAGTCACGGAACCAGCAGAAAAACCAAAACAGGAGAATTCCCGCTGGAAAAAAGAACCGGAGAATGTGGAGATGAAACTCTGGGATGTGGGTAAAGACCAGGTGGAAACCGGCAGTCTGAAAGATCTTCTGGACGGTTCGGATGAAGATCTGGAAGAGTGGAAAGACTGACCATTCTCTTGCATCATCTGCCATTCCGTGGTAAGATGTGCACATGAAAAATACAGATAAAAATATTAAGATACTGATGATGGATTTTTCCGGAATATATGAGGACCAGCAGTTCTGGAGGGGAAAAGAAGTATCCCGGGTGGAGGCCAGGGACATTCCCGGAACCAACTGCTACTGTGATGAGGATGCGATGAATGCCATACGCAGCCGTATTGCACCTTATTCTTCCGGAGAGATCCATTTTATTGATTCCGGAAACTATCACTATATGACAAGGATCTGGCTGGAAAAAATATCGGAGCCATTTGAGCTTCTGGTGTTTGATAACCATACAGATATGCAGCCGCCTGCTTTTGGCGGCCTGCTTTCCTGCGGAGGATGGATCTATGATTCCATTATGGAGATGCCACTGCTTAAAAAGGTGATCCTGATCGGCCCGGATGAGGAGGCTTTTTCCAGAGTGGAACCGGAGTTTAAGGAAAAGGTGGAGTTTTTGAGCAGGGAGAGGCTTCTGGAAATGGAAGAAACGGAAGTGTCTGCATTTGTAAAGAATCAGGTGGGAGAATATCCATTGTATATTTCCATAGACAAAGATGTTCTCTGTGAGACGGACGCAGATACAAACTGGAGTCAGGGCGATATGCGGTTAAGTACCATGCTGGAATGTCTGGGTGCTGTCAAAGAGAAATGTGCAGAGAGAATTTCGAGGATCCTGGGCGTGGATATCTGCGGGGAATGTGATGTGACAGAACCTGGAAACAGTGCTTTGAATGACATGGCCAATGCTGCGCTTCTGGAATTTTTTACATCTACAGATGTGGGTGAGGATATTGAGGAAAACAAAAACGGGACAACAGGAGGAAACGGATGAAAAATGAACTTCTTACCATCGGACCATTTACGATATATGGTTATGGCCTGATGATCGCCATTGGAATTGTGGCAGGTTGTCTGACAGCAGAATACAGAGCCAGAAAACAGGGACTTGACAGCGAACAGATCTTTCCCATGATTCTGTGGTGTCTGGTCGGTGGATTTCTCTGTGCAAAGCTTCTTTTCTGGATCACAGAGTGGAAATCAATTGCTCAGGATCCGGGATTTATGATGGAAACCTTAAGTTCCGGTTTTGTGGTGTTCGGCGGAATTATCGGCGGGATACTGACAGGATTTTTGTACTGCAGGATCAAAGGTCTTATATTTTTTAAATATGCGGATGTGATCCTGCCGTCCGTGGCATTGGCCCAGGGATTTGGCCGGATCGGATGTTTTCTGGCAGGGTGCTGTTATGGAAAAGAGACGGAGAGTTTTTTTTCT
>OGPZ01000858.1_pt1 | contig 24584 bp, 31 predicted proteins | sample 1553111 | NCBI WGS metagenome assembly OGPZ01 (sample SAMEA2579968, study PRJEB22360) | human gut metagenome
GTGGAGGTGGAGGATATGGTGCACAAGGTGGTGATGGGATTTGTGGAGGTGGAGGAGGATATGGATCTGGGTTTGGTGGTGAAGGGGAAGCAGCGTCTAGACATATCGCCGGTGGTGGTGGAAGTTATGGAAGAGGTGGAGGATATGATTCGAATACAGGTAAATCATATCCTCCTCAATACGGCGGTGGCGGCCATAGTTCTTCTGCTGGAGCGAATGGTATTTGTATAATTCAATATTATAAACCAGTATGATTTCACAAGAGAGGGAGATAATTCTCCCTCTCTTTGTCTATATAAACCTAACTCAACTTATTATTAAGTAAAGGAGGTTAGTTTATGGGTTTTATCAATACTCAATATTCTGATACTATCACTAACCTTATCCAGGCCGGTGAATCTAAGTTAACTAACCCTTATTATAAATTTTCCGACAAGAAGCCTACCACAGTAGTCTATTATAAACAGAACAAAACCAAGTCTACTCTCGATTGTGCTTCCGAAATTAACTATGCATATGTCTCAAATCAATCTGCTTTGAGATATAATAAAATCATTGACTTCCAGCTTTATGGTTTACCTCAGATTATAGTAAACTATGATGTTGGAGATAATGGTGTAGAGGCAGATACTATTGCTGGTGATTGTATTGTATTGCCCAATACAATTGAACCACTTCCTGGAGATTTCTTCTCTATCAACCAAGTAAAAGAAGATCTACTGTTTATGGTAGATCATGTTACTCCTGACACATTGGATACAGGAGCTAATATCTATAAGATCGAATATCATCTAGAGTTGTCTAACTCTATTGATGATATCGAAAAGCAAGTTGTAGAGACATTTAGATTCATTGCTGGCTATGTCGGCACTGAATATAATTGTTTTATCTCTTCAGCCAATATGGAACTTGCTGAAGCATTAAGCGATCTCTGTGATCAGTTGATTACTTATTACAATAGTATTTTCTTTAAGACTAGAGTGCAAACCTATGTCTATAGATATAAAGATACTTATAACTTTTATGATCCGTTTATGATTGAATTCTTAAGACGTAATAAGATTATGTCCACTCCTACAGACTTCAATTATGTAATGCATCAAGTTCATACTGAGATTACATTCCCGTATGAATATTCCAGAACTTTCTTTGCAGCATTAGAGACAAGAGATATTGCTCTTGCCACTTCAACTAATGTAGCAACTGCTGATTTAATTACCGATATTAATTCTTTATTCACTTCTAGAATTGAAGATTATTATCAGGTGAAATATATGGACAATATGCCTTATAAGACACGGTTCAATGTGTTTGATAAGGTATTAATTGATGGTATTAGAGAGAATAAGACTTATAATGGTCAAAATTCTATCTATAATATCATTATTTCATATATGAATGGAGCATCTAATTATATTGATGCTAGCATTATCGATGAGATCCATAAGATGGATCTTACTGATACCATGGTTACATTCTATATGATTCCGTTCTATATCTTTATTATTAGAAATTATATTTCTAATAATATTCTCGCAAACAACAAATCTATTTAAGGAGGATTCTATATGAATGACGTTGAGAAGATTTTCCATGAAGACTTAATTCGTGGATGTTTTTCTGAAGCTGTTGCCGATGACGTTTTCGATTTTGTAGATTCTATGGAAAACGAGGCAGACGACACTGATTCTGAAAGTGAGGAAATTTAATTATGGCTACCCCTAATACAAAAACTGTTAATATCAAAGCAATTATTCCTATCAGAGATACCACTCCTCCTATTTATGGAGTGAAGAAAAATGTTGTGATGACATTCAGTGATATTCTGAAATGTCTGTGCAGACGTGCTATCGTTGAGGAAATTCTTCCCAATGGTGAAACTGTTCGTCTTACCACTAAAAATTTCCGCAATGATTTCCAGGCTGAATATCAGAATAGCCTGAAACAGAAAGAGATTGACGAAGAAGAGGCTAAGAAAGCTCGTACTGGTAGTATTGAAGATGTGGATCTTCTGTCTGCTATCAGTGAGGATTGTGACACTAATCTTGATAATGAGCCTGAAGAGCCGGCTAATGAAATCAATACTCATAACTTTGTAGATGGTTCTTCTATGAGCGTAGTTGGTGTCGAACCTACTCATGTTGATCCTGAGGACAATGCAGAGAAAGCAGCTGCTCCTACTGAGACGATTGATGACAAAGCTAGTAACTCTGATTTTGTCGATGACGATGTGGATGATGCTGTCGAGGTCGAGGATAGTGAAAATTCTGAGCCTACTATCACCACTGTTGTTCCTCCTAAGGATACTTCCATCAAGAAGAAGAACTCTTCTAAGAATACTAGAAACAATAAGAAAAAATAAAAGAGAGGGGAATATCCCCTCTCTTTATAGCTTTACTATACTATCGACTATTTTATCTTTACTCACACCATAATCTTTTTCTCCAGGATATTGATTACGGTGCATAAAGACATCAACTCCAAGTGGCTTTACTAGATTAGACAATTTATATATTTCAAAATTATCTACATCATTATCTACATAGACATGCAGTTCGAAGTTTATAATACCATATTTCATAATAAGGAATTTTACAATGCTTACATAGCTTTTACCACCAATAGAGGCATATATGGCATTGTTCTTATCAGTCTCAGTATTTAGATAAATTCCAAGAACATCGAACGATCCTTCTGCTATATAGATTTTGATTTTCTGCAAAGTATCTATCTTGCTAGGGATAACGTAATACCTATGGGAATTATCTTGCAATCCATAGATATTATAATTGACATATCTTGAATCAATATATGACAATAGTTTTCCTTCTGGTACTAATCGTCTCATATTGATATAAGAATTATCAAGAGATAAAAATCCTATAAAGAATTGATCTAGTTGATCACAGACACTTTTGTTTCTAGTAAGAGTACCAATTGTATTGGCATTGATATAGTCATATAAATTTAGCACAATTTTAAATTGTGCTAATTCATACATCGTAAAATCATGTCCCATTCTCTTTTTAAGATATTCCATCTTTTTCTTCGTTTCTAAACTATCACGATAAGATAGAACTGGGTTCATTGATTTTACAAATTTGGCCTTATTGGTCATTTCCTTATAGGATGCACTCTTAGCATTGTTTTGGTTGCAAATTTGTATCATATCGACATTGTAGCAACCAAGACTTCGAAAGAATGCCCCATCAACAAGACCACTCGCACCGCATTTAAAACAGTTATAAACAAGAACACCTTGTTTGTTTAAACCAATATACATGTGTCTAGATGTGCGATCTCTAGAATCACCACATATATGGCATCTTTTGGTTATTTCTTTTCCACCTGATGCTAATTTAGCACCATAGTTTTCTACCATGAAAACCTTCAAAGATTCAAAAGCTTCATTTGTAGAATAACCCATACGAATTACCTCAGATCAGTTTCTTTCTAAAACATATTTCGTAACCCAATACATCTAAATATTTTTCAATAGATTTAAATGTAGGATTGCCAGATTTCTCAGATTCTATATCAGATATACATTGAGTAGACAATCCAGATAATCTAGACATATCTTTCTGAGTAATCTTATTAGCCCTTCTCAATTCTCCCAGTTCCATCTTAGTTAATCTATGAGAGATAAATTTATCGGCTCTAGTTTGAGCATCATCAAAGAGCATAGGCTCAATTTGAATATTATCCATTATGCCTCTCCTTATTAATACTGGCATACATTGTCAATTTAGTTATAATAATCCTAAGCCTACTAGCAACAATATGATCTTCAGTCGTATTAGCAATGCTCTTAAGGAAATTGACATCAGATTCCGACACAGCGGGTAAATTAGTCGGAATTCTTATAACAACTTCTTCACGTTTTTCTGTATCATAAGGCTTAAGATATTTTTTATCGATAGTTACTTCCCTTATCATATATCCATCTTCTCGACAAGGAAATACTACTGGTTCTACAGGAAGACAAACATACCTTCTAAAGCCATGTCTGGCTAAAACTTTTACCACACAGGGCTGATAAGGTTTTAAATACAGGCATCCATCAGGGTCGACGAGATAATATTTACCAATATGAATCATGATTATTTATTTCCTTTCTTAGAAACATACATCAGAAAATATACGATAAGAATAATAATATTCATTATAAAATACCATACGTAAACAAAAGAATCTGTAAGTATTTTATAATATAAGTAGATTTGTGCAAATACTTCTGCTACAAGAATTGTTAAGAATGATAAATTAATTGAAAAATCATCATGCTTATTAAATTCGGTAAGGAAGATAGTTCCCATCACAGCAGAAACACCACATGCCAAAACTAAGATAAACGGATTTTTAAATATAAATCCGATCACCATGATAATAGCAGTAATCACACATTGACAAACTGTAAATACACCATTCATAATTTTAAATACCTCCTAAATGATTGTCTATAAATATATAGTATCTCATTAAATATCTGTTTTAGGCGATGTTGAATATAAAAAAGAACCCTGAGAATTAACTCAGGGTTCTTTTCTTTTATGCCTCTTTGGCTATACCAGGCTGAAGAGCCTCGATCTGCATTAGCTCAAAATCATCAAATGCACGATTCATAAACCGTGCATTGTAATCTTTAGGCAGTACATCAGAAATCTCTTCATAGGTTACACCACGATAGAGAGCATCGGAGATGGTCTCGATAACTTTGGCATTTGCTACAGACTTAGCCAATGCCTCGTTGGAGTACGTAATGAATCCCTCCTGAATAACATTATCTTCTTCAGGATAGGAAGAATACAATACCCCATTTGTTTCAAGCTCTTTATAGAGCCTAACAAGTTGCTTCTCTCTAAGCAACTTGATACACAAAGCAAACAAGCCACTCATGGCCGTAGGACTACATCCAGCGATAAAAGACCTAAACAGTTCCTTATCTTTATCATTGAATGTAATCTTGAGTGCACATGTATCGAGTCCTCTTACACCGAGGAACGCTATTATATATTGACCATTATACTCTCCTATTATACCTTTTTGAACATCCTCTGATATTCCATCAGATTTGGTTGCGTCTACGAGATATTTTCTTACATCGACAGAACAATCTTTGCCTCGTACAAACTTCATAAAGAACTCGTAGAGAACTTTAGGCATTGTTGCTTTATGTTTAACAGGAATATCCAAATAACGACTCACACGAGTTCCACTGTAACGTTCAAATTTCATTTCAGGTCTAGTTCTAAGCATCGAGATCACCCCTTTCATTTGCGATGCTTATTTAATTATACCAGATCTCACATTGGCTATTGCCTGGTATCATATACCATCTGGCCCATATATAACACCACTATCACCTCCTAACCGAGGTCAATTAAACAAATATAACCATATCACTTCTAGTCACTCCTTTCGGTGATGTTTTAAACAATCATAGGCATCACCACCAAAATGCCATTTTACGACTCTTTATTTCTTTCTGAGTCATAAGTATAATATACAATCTAATTATATGGGATTTACAAACGAAGAAGTACAGTAGATATTCAATCTACTGTACAACTTCAAGGCGCAATTTAGGCAGTGACAAATGAGGTGGGGGTTGGCAGACCCTTAATAATATATTTGTTTTATTAAAAAATAAAATATACAGAGAGTGGACGATATATCCACTCTCTGTATACGGAAACACAAGAACTGAACAGCCATTTCAAGGATTATGGGGTTATTGTATTAACCACAATCTCCTATGGTTTATTCTTATGTACGTAAGATATCAAATCATACTTACGTACATAAGAACTTCTTCTGAAGCGATTTCTGAAGTGACCACAATAGGCTTTCCATCAATACTAGAATCTTGGAAATCGATATATTCGAAATCAGAACTCAGTAATGCTGCAATGATAGCCAAAATCTGTTTCTGAATTTTTTTGTTTCTATATTTGTTTGTGATCGATTCATATAGTTCACTGCACTCAAGTTTTGTCATTTCCTTTTTATTCACACTTTTTCTTGTTGCAAGACGAATTACTCTAGAAGAGACAATAGCACCCAGTAAATACATGCCGTTCTCTTCTAAGATTCTTCTTGCTGCTAAGATCAGAGTAATATAGTCATCAATATTAATACAGTTTGTACAAGAGATGTCTCCAAAATATTTATAGAATAAATTGAAGACAAGCATCTTCTGTAAACTATTAATCTTGATTTCTCCATTCTCGGATAATCTTCTCTTAAAGAAGTTAATCTCATCCTGTTCGAACGGACCATATTTCATTCGAATGAGTCTCATAGACTCTTCTGCACTGATCTGAGTTTGCATCATAAGAGATGCATCTGCTTTCGTTGTATAACTTTCAAATTTATCGAATTCTGAATTCATCGCTACTACCTTATATTTCTACAAGGGCTAGACTATATCTTATCCTTCGGCGCTAACCGTTAAGGACCCTCCTACTTCAGATATACCCTATGGTAATCTTACTCTACTCTCTTCTTCTCAAGCACGACAGTGCCTTGCTTGATATGATTTCGATAGTCGTTGAACTTTCACGCTGTGCCTGTGCCTGGACTTAATACTTCCGTTGCTAAGAGATTATGTCACACTGGTTTGTAGGAACTTCTAGAAACGTTTTTAAAATCAGTCTGGTATTGGATATTGGTTTCGAACCAATCTATATTGTCCCACATGACATCCAATATATTCATTCTTCTATTTTGCACAGCACAAGTGCTTAGCTGCTGATTGCCAATTGTCATCATTTTAGAGCAAGTTTCCTCACCTAAAACATCCATTACTTTTTTTCTTGCTTTCGCAAACCAATCGCGCTTGCATATATAATTGCTACGCTGTGGTAGTAATGGCTTTAAGGCTTCCCAGCAATTCAAGAGGTTTACAACCCAATATTTCTATTAGGTGGGACTATTTCATCTTTTGATTTAATCCTCATCACGTTTGCTACTCGAGAGAGAAACAAACACATATTCATATTCGATATTTGTAATTTGATATCCAGTATTACGAAGAATACTAGAATAGTTATAATGCACAAGGTTCTGAGAAAAAGTGTATTTGCAAATAATATTGATCAAGATATTTTGAACGCATTGAATGGAATGGGTACTTGGATCAATACCTCTAATATCTTGCTTATTCCAGATGATAGAATTCTGCTTCACAGAACGCATTACGTTACTGTATGCGGTTTCGTAAAGTTTAGAATAAATATCAATATCAGGATGCTCAATCAGCTTATCATAAATCTCATATAAGAAATCAGTCACATTCTGAACTTTCTTTGCATACATGAAGTGACAAAGTAAAGGGATAATCTGATTCATTTGAACAGAAATCTTCATCAACAGTCTAGCATGATTGTTGTTATACTGAAGAGAAGAACTAGTTCTAGACTTATAATTTAGATTAAGCGAATAGTTGTCTGTGACCATTTGAGTGGTCATATATTCAACAGGACCTCTGATAATATACTTCATCAGATCGAAGAAGAATGTCTCCTTCGTATATCCAGGTTCAAAGTCAATTAAATATTTGAGTCTACAATAAGTCGTAAATAATAGATGATCTTTATCATAGAACTTCTCGAAATAATTGATATATTGAACGATATGGTCTCTCATTGCAGGGGAATTATAAGATCTCTTTGTACTCATTACAAAGGCATCGAGAGAGGGGTTGGTCTCGACACCAAAATAATCAGACGCATTAATCAATATAAATCCCTTAACTGTTTTGAATATCATATCTTCAGGAGCCGGAATCCAGTCATCTGCAGATATGAATTCGCCAGGGTTGATGAACTCCATTGGTTCTACAGTTTGTTTCTCGGTCAACTTTGTCTTATTCAATTTAACTACCCCCTATAGATATCTACGAATATAATATATATTTTACTTTTTCTTTACCGTCTTAATGATACCTTTACCAGTACCGCTCTTTGTCGTGGGCTTAATAGAATTAATGGGCTTCTTGGGAGTGATATTGGTAATTGCCGATCTTGTGACGGTATTATTTCTTTGCTGCCTATTAGCAACCTCTGCATTGTGTTTCTTTTTTCTCTCAGCTGCCTTCTTTTTGGCAACTTCTTCCCCCAACCTTTGTCTCTCAGAGATTTTCTTATCAGAAGATTCAATCTGATCGAGAAGTTCTTTGAGATTAAAAGGTTTCGCATAATTCTTCCAATAGGTCTTATTAAAAAGACTTCTGGATTTCATATGCAAGAAACAGAAGTAGAGGCTTTTTACATATCCAGGGATTTGATAAGGGTTTCTCTCGTCAGGTTTAGACTTTAATGCCATTTTAGAAGCTTTTGGTTTAAGCTCTTTGATGAAGAGTTCGTTCTTAGCGAATACATACTCATACGTAAATACAAAGGCAGGATCATTAGAGAAAAACCGAACTCCATAGTTATTGAGGTATGGATCTGTAGCATTTGTTGCATCAATCTCATAAAATTCAATAACTACATCGTAGTAGAATTTCTCTACTACTTCAGAAGGAACTTTCATATAGAGAAAGTAACGGTTTTTCTTTTTATCATAATACATCTTTGTGGCAAACGTACCATTCTCTCTAAGAAGAACTGCGCCGTATTTCTTTGTATAGAGATCTTTATACATATCCCTCTGGGAGAAAACTGCAGCTTTCTTTCCCATAGGATTATCTATGTATTGTTGAAATGTCATTTCCACTAATAAATACCACCTTAGCATATCAGTTAATTTGGTGTTCTGGAACTAATTAAAACCTACAAAATAATTTTAAAAGTTTACAAAAAATATAATAGGGGTTATTTCTAACCCCTATTATAAATATTATTTAACGAGCTACAAGCTGTTTAAGATCTTTATATAGATCAATTGCTAAACGTCTGATAACGAAGTGATTCAGTTTCATACAATCGATCCTTTCAATTCCATAATCAGTAGATACTTCATATTGAGTATAGAAATTCTCTGGAATAATTCTATTACCATTATATCTTGTATTTGAAAGTATTTCGATTAAATCTGGGATATCTAAGTATGTAACTGATTCGAATGATTCTAAGAGACTTTCTGGAATAAAAATATGATTGCCGTTTACAAAAATGCTGTCATATGGATATAAACTTACGGAATTGTTTATAACTACAGGTCCGTTTCGTAAATGATCCAAAACTAATTCTATAAACGTCAATGCACATTCTCGTTCATTTTCTTCGCCTATGGTGTATAGTTTCTCTAATAGCGCCATTGTTTTGTTTCTCCTTTGTAAATTGTGGTATTTAATAACTTAACCGCAGTTAAGTATTATACATAGATAATATATAATTATACTAAATGACATTACAACATATCGGTAAAGAAGGTTGCCTTCTGCTCATTTCATTTTACTCTTCATAATTCATATCTCCTTATTAAGAGCCACCACGTCCTGTCCGGCGTGGTGGCCGTCCTTTATATAAACTTATTCCTCATATTCTTTCCAGTCATTGGCTCCTCGATCACTAAGAGAAGAGAAATAAGTATTCTTCGTTGTAATTTGTTGATCTTCAATTCGTGTGGTTCTGACGTAATTGATTACACCATATCCGTCTTTTGAGATATATGCCATATCCCACACATCACGAGTCATACGATATCCTTCATTTACAAGTTGAATAGCTTCATCATAATACATTTCACCTATTCCTTTCTTATAGCATATATTTTACCATCCACCAGACTAAAGTCGTACCCTAGTCCCATGAATGCTGATATCGAAGTTGGAATTGTGGTCTTGCCATTCTCTACTTTAACGATAGCGCTTTTGGACATATTAGATTTAGCAGCTAAGTCATTAACTGACAATCCCTGTCTAAGTCTTTCATCTGTAACCCATTGCGAGATCTCATTAATAAGAATAGCTCTATTCACAATTTATCCCTCCACAACAAGACACCAGTCGTTAGCGAGAATATCTTCAGATTTTGCACAATACGGGCTATAGCTTACTTTGCCATTAGTATCAGTAACGGCAAGAACTACACCCATACATTGATTCTTAAATCCTCTACATACGTAAGTACCAGGCTCCCATCCTAATCTTCTGATCTTACCAGTAGCAGTACCAATTGCAAACTTAATAGCATCATAAAAGGGCATTGGTATAAACCTCCTTAAATTACTCTTATTAAATTGTTTTGGAAAGATTAAAGAAAAAGATCAAGAGGACATTAATCCTCTTGATCTTCAATGGTGAGATATGAACCATAAGGTTCAAAAGATGTGAATAAGAATTTTTCTCTAGTAGCATTTAAATACTTTTGATATTTTTCTTCTGAAGAAAAATCTTCAATCAGTTCATCTACTGATATATAGCATAATTCATTTTTGGTTTTATAATACCATTTTTGATCATCGTTATTTCTGTAGACTATTAATACAGTAATTGGACTAATGAATCTATCTCTTACAGATAAAAGCAGTTCTTTCAATGTAACAGAATCTGGAATATCAAAACCAATTTTCATATTACTTACCTCACAATATTTATATTATGACCAGCATACCGAAATTACTGCTATTCGGAGTTTTTATAAGAAACATTTGCTTAGCCTCATCGATATATTTAGCAAAGATTAGATTTCCATTTTTAATAGCCTCATTGATATCCTTTATCATTGCTCTATATAATTTGAGATGGTCTTTTAATGATGTATCATTTATTATAACAATATTCAAAATTTCTGTTTCCGGAATGGTATTTATAAATTTATAGAAATCTGGAATAGGAATAGGAATCATATCCGGATCAAAATCCATAATAAATCATCTCCTTTTAATAAAAGTGATAGGATAGGTAAAATCCTACCCTATCTATATATTTAGAATACTGGATCAGTAATTTTCTTTTTATCCTCATCCAATACTCTCGTTAAACTATACATAGCTTGAATGGCTTCCTTATCAGATTCACGAACTCCATTAGCATCTAATCCAAGAAGATTTCTTCTAGAATCGATAATCTTCATGAGTTCCTGATTTGCCTCTTCACTATATACAAGTTTAATAGTACATTGGTCACCGTCCTACATAATTTTTGGTTCGCAACACCATTCCTAGGTTTCCCTAGTAATTGGACTATATCTTATCCCGCAGGATCCTACCACTTCGACTAACCATTAGCTTGTTAGCCTACTCTACTCAGTTCATCTATTAAGATGCTTTTCGATAGTCTCTGAACTTTCTTATCATCTCCTTTCATATGATAATAAGCTTAGCTGCTGATTAGCATATCTATAAGACTTAGCTTTCCAGCAATTCAATAGGTTTATGGACTACAATTTGGTGCCGTTTATAGTCCTTGACGGTTTATATTTACCTCCTTACTTTCATAAGAAGCCAGACTATATCTTCACCCGCAGGTGTCTCCCGTTTCGAAGTTCTATAAAAGAACCCCTACGTCTTTCGACTAGTCGTTGAACTTTCTTATCATCTCCTTTCGTATGATAATAAGCTTAGCTGCTGATTGCCCAATCATCATAATTTTCGAGCATTCACAATTATCTTTACAGATTTTGTTGTAGCTTATGAAGCTCTAAGGGGTTTCCAGCAATTAGAGAGATTTAATGGCAGCAACTATGATTTACCGCCAATTCCGGCAAGCATAAGGTTAGATAGGTTTAGAGTATCGATAAACATATTGGATGTATCTTTACCAATATCACCTTGTCTAATCTTAGGATACTTCGGATAGTATGTTTTTGCTCCAGCGATTTCTACAATCATTGGTTCTGTTTCCAATGTAGAAGAAACTTTAACTCTAGAAGGGAATTGATTGAAATACGAGTCGATTGGATATCTCGTAATCAATACACATTTGTCTTTAACGGATTCTACAGCTGCAAGATAGAATAAATCACACCATGTAAAATGCCGCTCAAGATAACTTCCAGGGTTCTTTTCAAACTCTTCCTGAGTCATATTATATCCCTTAAAGGTCATAGTTACAGTAGGACCTTCTGCTGTTTCGATTGTAATAGGGATAAGACGATTAGAATAGCCGGTAAGAAATCTTTCAATTTCCTGTCTAAGTCTCTCGTCTGAGAATTGAGTTTGATAATCCTTAGCATGAAGGAATTCAATCTCACCATTCTTCTTTACATAAGGAAGAGTAGAGTCTGCAGAGAATTGATTCTCTAAGATTCTTCTTGCATTGAAAATAATAAACGGATATGCATTGGCTAAAATAGAAGCCAATGGTGCTACACAATAATCGATATCTGCTTCAATGTCATCCAGAGTCTCAACTTTAAGCTGAGGGGCTGATAAGACGAGACGAGCAGCATAGTCTGTTGTCTTAGATAGCACAGATCTTCTCAAGACACCAAACTTACCAGGAATCTGACCCGATACGGGTTCATTTCCAATAGTTGTACCAGAACCAAACCAATCATAGATTTGTACAAGAAGTTCTTGAATCCTTCCACGTGTAGCAGCAGAAAGGGATAATCCGTAATCGGCAGATTCTTTTAATGCTTTTACAGAGATCAACAGAGATCGATATAACTCGTTAATTTGATCAATTGTCACACGACCTTGATCTGTATTGATATCTCTATAGTAAGCAGGAATAACGATATATTTCGAGATAAAGAATTCAGGTTTACCGATATATCTCTGAATAAAATCGATATTCATATCTCTTTTATTAGAATCAGTACGTCTGAATTTATATTTGGTAATATTCTTCTTTAAGAATTTTATACCATTTTCTCCATCATCGTTTTCTTCCAGCTGGCCGTGGTCATTAATGATATAATTCTTAATACCATGCACACAGTTCTTAATCTCGGAGTCAATTTTACTCCAGAGTTTATAAATCAAAGGATTGATAAACTCTTCTCCGAGATCAATGTATGCAAAAGTATTAGCTCTTTGGTATTGAGTAATACCAAAGATTTCATTAGACCATAAACCATCAGGAGTAGGAACTCCTTTTCTGATAAAAGCAACAGGATTGGATACTTCTTTTAAATCATTTACCTTTACCAAACGATCAGGATCTATCAGGTCTAATTTTAAATGTCTTTCAGACTGATAAGGGCTTTTATCATTTACATTATTTGCTTCGTCGATAATTTTATAATAGCCCCTCTCAGGTCTTTCTCCTTTTGGATAGATTGCTGTAACTTCATAAGAAGACATAAATTACATCACCTCTTAATTTCATGTGAGGCAAGTAGCAAAAAAGAAAAGGGTGGAATGAACCACCTCTTCTTTTTATCGATTCATTACAGACTCGATGATGGCCCAAAGTTCTTTGGTATCATCAATCAATCTGCCCATGGATACCTGAGTACGGATAAAACTATTCTTATCGTACTTCGCATAGTGCGTGCTGGCGCCAGTGTAGATGTCGTAATCGGAAACACAGGCGTAGTGCTCGGTTGCAAGAAAATCGATAAGGCCCATAATTTCATTGGCAGCAAAGTGCTTGTCAATAGCCCTCATAACGAGCTTGCTGATTTCCTTTTCACGAATATTATCGGTATAAAGAAGCACGGTGTTGTTGTCCACCCAATTGTCTTTCAGAGCCTCACGGAACTGATCGAGATCGATGATAACCTTAAACATAGCATATTCTTCTTCCATTCACCCCGGGAGCTAGGTAGATCGGATGAGAGATTGTTGTGACATCTCTTTCTTATTATTATAATATATAAATATCATATACAATTATTATAAGTATCATAGGAAAAAAGAAGGGTGAGATATTGCTCACCCTTATTAGCGGCTATCGAATATGATAGATTCTCTAGAACTACTATAAGCATTGATCAATGCATTTTCGACAGCTTTTCTATCTGCTTTAGTCCAGTGTTCATTCTCCCTAATTCTGCGCATGAGAACTACATCAAATCCTGCATCTTTAATAATCTCACGGGCTCTTTTAGCTAGAACCTCTCCTGCCATATATTCCTCGTTAACGTTTTTAAGCTCAGAAAATTCTGGTACAGAAATCTTAATAATTCTTTTACCATTTTCAGCAAAAGTATTAGTGCTTTCAAATTTAACCCCATACATTGAGAGTCCTTGAATGGCAAATGCACCCATATCCATATATAGTCACATCTCCTCTAATGAATTTTTTAATTAAAGGTTTAATTATGTGAATAATAAAAGGAAGGCCTCGTTATGAGGCCTTCCTAATTTCAGTATGAACGTTGGTTCCTTGACACGTCATTGAAATTATATATGTAACTCCATAGACAGAGAAATCCATTCCATTCATACTTTCTGTAAGTTTAATAGCATCACTTTCTGATTCCATGAGGAGCAAGAAAGTAATGGGCATTTTGCTATTATCAGTACAGATATCAATATCTTGACGTGTTCCTACAATATGATATAACACCATAAGCTCATCAAAGCATTGAGTTACTATAGATGGGATATCATCTGCAGAAATCGCGTTAACAAACTCCTCTGTAGTCATCAACCACCCTCCTCTAATACGTCGACAAGGTCTTCCATGTCAATATTAGGAGCGGCAGACTCGGCAGTAATCTCATTTAACTCTTTTTGTTTCTTTTCATCATCTTGGGATTTGATATGTCTCATCTCTCGAGCCTGAGCAGCAGGAGAAAGACGACGATCAAAGAATTTATGGCTTTCCTTCTTGATATTCTCCATCTTATCTTTTCTCTTCTTTTCTTCCTCTTGCTTCTTCTCAGTCTCTCTTCTTTCCTTCTCCCTAGAATCTTTAATACAGAATGTATAGTAATAGAACTCGTGAATCAAGTTATATGGAGCATTATATAGATCCATAATATTAACTCTACCACGCATTTCGGATACTATCATCTGTAAAAGATTTACATATTGGCGAAGGCTCCCAGATGATGCCGTGTAAAAAGGAGTGTAGACGCATCGACGTCTTTGTTGGCTTCGATCTTAGTCTCACACTCAGGGCAAACTGCCTCAGGAATCATATAGGTAATATCCGCACTGGATTCGTTCAACTTAGTGATATATCCTCTGAGCTTGTAATACTCATCGGAGCTAAGCTTCTTCAGAATATCGTACATATTCTGAACTCTCTTGATAGTAGTCTTCACAGGATCGCCCTCGACAGTAGGGATAATCACAGGAATCAGATTCATATTGGTATAATCGACAGTATAGATCGTATCGATATAGGTAATGGTATCGATCAGATCAGCATACTTCTCGAGAATATTCTCAGGCAATCCAGCAGTCTCCATAACAACGTTGTACAGAGAAGGAGCCTTCATGCCAAAAACATATTCATCAGAAACCTGAATCAGTTCAACGTTGTACTCAACTTCACCGACATCGGTATTCTGAGAGAGAATCTCCTTAACCTTTGCCTTAACAGCATCATCCTTATAATTGATCATGTCGTCAAACTTGACCTGATCCTTGATAAAGACATGCTTGCAGTCGGGACACTGATAGGAGATAAAGTTGGGTCCACCGAAGGTGGCCATATAAAGAGCAAAGTAAATATGATCAAGATCGGTATACTTTGTCTGCTTCAGCCAGTTCTCGAAGTTAGGCTTCTTAGAATCCACAACATGGTTGTAGATAATCTTATAGATATCCTTAATCGTATTATAACGATTACGGGTGGAATTCTCAGGATCAAGCTTAATCAGCTCAGGACCACTCAGAGCAGACATAGCGATAGGATGACCAGAATCATACAGGACCCAATCACCGATATTTTCATCCTTTTCATTTGCAAGAATAACCTTGCTTGCCTTAATACCTTTATCAGCAATCTTGAATTTGCTCAGATCGATAGACTTAGACTCAGATCCTCTAACAACAGTCTTAACTGCACTTTTCAGATCTTCGATAAACTTCTTCTCTTCTGCAGCAATTTCCTCTTCAGTCTTTCTAGGCTGAGTATTCTCTACAGAAAGATCACTATCGACTTCATCGTCATCATAGTCGAAAGTTTCAGAAGCCTTCTTAGAGATAGTAACCTTCTTAGGCTCTTCCTCTTCTTCACGAACCTCTACACGTTCTTTTTCAGGTTCAGACTCTTCTTCCATATCATCGTCATGATAAATATTGATATTCTTCTTAGGCTCAGCTACTTCCTCATGAACCATGTCGTCATCACTGTCCATATCGTAAGCGTCCTCGTATTCGGAAGTAGTGGAACCAGAAGTTGTAGTATCAACATCACGACTGATAATACCATTCTTCAGATCCTGAGACTCTTCATACATTGCCTCGTATAGCTGATTGTGACGTTCGGTAATGCTCTCCTTCTCTCTAGCGATGGCCATATCGAGTTCGGAGAATAGCTCATCTACTCCTTCATCTCTCTTTTCCTTCTTAGGAATAATAGTTGTAGGATCGAAAGCTTTTACATTTTCGGTATCCATATGAGCAGTGTAAGAGGTATCAACCTTCAGCTCGGGAGCTTCTTTGATAATACTGATACCATTTGTATCGACGACAAGCTTTTCTTTATTTTCTGCAATTTGATAAAGGGGAACACTGTTATCTTCAGTCTTAGGCTGCTTTTTGTTATTTCTCGTAAGATCCACACTATGGCTTGAGGGATACATAGATTCCATAGGATCCGGAGTATCTCCAATTCTAATTCTTGCCATTTTTAAAATTACCTCCCTAAAATATTAAAGATCGTCCAAGCTTTTGAATGTACTCTTTAGCTCATCTTTATCCGAATCATAGAAGAAGGCATAAATTGTATTATCTATCTTGGCACTGATATAACAAATTTTATCTTTGAGCATACAGTTTACCTCAACACCCTGGTATTGAGGTAAGTATTTCTCAATCTGACTACGGAAGTCGTCTCTTAATTTATAGAGATCATCTTCCATTGTATAGCGATATTTAGATACCAATCCAACCCCCATTTCTGGATGAGATTGAATTGTTCCTGGCTCTAACAGTAAAAGATGTACAAGCACCATAGCGATTGCTTTTCCATCTTTTAAAACTTCTGGGTTACCAAATTCGTCTACTGAAAATGTGTATTCGTGAGTATTTATATCGACTCACCACCATTCATTGAAATTTACTAATTAGTTCCGGTATTTAATATTAATCCCTTAATACGTGATTATTGGCATCTCGAACATAAGGGTAATTATATATACTAAAGGGAGGTAGTTCCTTTGGCACAGAAAGTATATAAAACCACGAGAAAGTATCAATGTCCGTTCTGTGATGTAAGACTTCCTAGAATGGATTTGATCGATCATGTACAAGATAAGCATGAAGAATTGATTCCTGAAAATTATACTGCTGCTAGATCAGTATATGACAGTATTAATCATACAGATCATGGCACTTGCATGATCTGTAAGAAACCTGTCTATGAATGGAATGAAAAGACATCTCGTTATAACAATCTTTGTACTTCTAAAAAGTGTAGAGAAAAAGTTAGAGAGATTGCATTAGAGAGACATATCAGAGTATATAATACTCCGACTCTCTTAAATGATCCGGTACATCAAGAAGAGATGCTTGCTAATAGACATATTTCTGGTAAATATAAATACAGTGATGGAACTGTATTTACTTATACCGGTAAATATGAAAAAGCTGCTATTGAGTTTATGGATAAGGTTATGGATATCCCCTCCAAGGATATCCAAATGCCTGGTCCTATTCTAGAATATGAATACGATGGTAAGAAGCATAGCTGGATCACAGATATCTACTATATCCCGGCTAATCTGATTATCGAAGTCAAAGATGGCGGAGATAATCCGAATAATCGAAATATGCCTGAATATAGAGGAAAACAGAAGGCAAAAGAGATCATGATTACAGAATTAGGTAAGTTTAATTACCTGAGGTTGACCAATAATAACTTCTCTCAATTACTTGAAGCCCTTGCTGAAATCAAGTATGAGAATATGGATAAGAAAGACGCTACTGAAGTAAACATGCGTTATTTCATCAATGAATCAGGTATGCTTAATGAAGAAGTAGGCGGTATTCCTCCTAGAAGGGCTACGTCTACTTGGATTGAGCCTTATATCTTAGATAACCATTGGGACCTCTCTATTGGAAATGATCATACAGATACGATTCTTGTTAGAGATGCCGATGGGCAGGTCAAGGCTGTCATTAAGAAAGATATCGAAAAAGAAGGTTATGAACCTTCTGGAGAACTTCTTGTTTATAATGGAGATGACTCTACCGAGATCTTCAATAAACTTGTAAAAGGAGATATGAGCTTTACAGAAGCTCTTTCAACTTTAGTTGGATATAGATTTAGAACCATCGATGAAGTTGCCTTACTTCCTAATTGGAGATATTTGAATAAGAAAACCGAGGCAATGAAAACCGATATGATTGTCAGAGGATTATTAAGAGAGAATGAAATCCTTTCTGGTGAAGTAAGAATGTTTGATAACGATATTCCAATCAAGGGATCTGTTATCCTCTCCAGATCTATGAATGGATATTTCATTCATACTCCGAAAGACTATTATCTTTCTTCTGATTATTACGATACTCCTGAGAGTATTCCTCAGAATGTAATCGACACTATGGCAGATTTATATGATCAGCATAAAAATGATAAACTTGGGAGGGAAAATTGAATATGGACGAATTAGATTTCAGACTTAGTGACTATATCAAACTCCCTAGATCAGAGGATAAACCTAAGTGCCTATATGGTGACATTAAGTGTAAATTAGCTCAAGAATGGGCTAGAGATTCTCTGAGAACTATTATCTATCCTGTAGCAACTCTTAGAGAGTTAGAAACTCTTTGGAAAGATTTTGAACAGATGTCTATTTTACATAGACGGCAATCTGATTCCAAATCTGTAGAGATCTTTGGTATTACAAATCAGGATCATTATGAAAAGATGAAGTCTGAGTTCTTAAAAGATAATATCGAAGATATTCCTGTAGAAGACGATGTAGAGGCTGTTACAGAATCAGTTATTCAAGATATCTTCTATACTTCTACAGATATTGAGAATGCCATTAATTGGAGTACATCTAGTGGATATCCGATCATCTATCCTACAAGAAATCTTGATGAGTTGGAACAGTTATGGGATAACTTTAACTCTTATTCCAATAAGATTAGAAGATTTTCTGATAGTGAATCTTATGCATTCTTTGGAGTGAATAATGAAGATCACTATAACTATTTAAAATCTCAATTCTTAAAGCAAGACATTCCTGATGTGGAGATTGTAGAAGAATCTTTTGTAGGAGATGCTATTATCTCCCATAAACAATATGGAATGAATGAGAGTGAAAAAACAACGGATAGAGCTAGAGATCTTCTTTCTCTCTTAGCAAAAAAGAATGAGAATTATGAAGAAGCTTTAGTTCAGAATATCGTAGATAAGACTACAGGAGAATATGTAGCATCTCATCAGAATTTGAAATACGATATCATGCCTTTTGAAGATCTTCCTTTCTTCACTCCGGAAGAGATGATTGATTTTGGCGTGAATCAGGCAAATCCTGAAGATAATTTCTATGGATGCGATCCAATTGCAAACGTTATTTCTGAAGATATGAGCAATTGGTTTGATTCCTATTGTCAATCTTGTATTGGCTACAATGATGGATACGATCCTCTTAAATGGAAGAATTCTATTAGAGAGTTAATCCTTAAAAGAGATACTTCATTCGATGAGGAGAAAGATCAATATAATCAAGCTATCTTAAATCTTGGATGGCCTCCTGAAGCAGAGTTTAGCCCCGAGAATCAGGCAAAGGCTTCTAAGAGATTGAAAATGAAATTAGCAGATCAGATCGGATCTGTTCAGTTTGTTGATCTTACAGGAATGGATGCTGAAGATATTTCTGAAGCAGCTGCATTGGAATCTAATCCGATTCTTAAACCCGTATTTATTATTTTAGAAGAAGGTAAATCACTTCATAGCAAAGTGATTAAGAAAGTGACAAATAGTGAGTATACACATGCTGCTATTTCTTTTGATCCTTCTTTAAAGAAATTCTATTCATTTGGAATCGAAGAATCTCCTAATGGAATTAGAGGAGGATTTATTGAAGAGCATATCGATGATAAGGATCCTGATTCTAGACTCGGCGTATATGCTATCTTCTTAAAGGAACCTGACTTTAAGAAATTAGAAGAAAATGTAAAATATTTCATTGACAATATTAAACATACTAGCTATTCATATATAGGACTTCTGACGAATCTGTTTAGAATTCCTATCAATATGAAGAAGACGATGATTTGCTCTCAGTTTGTAGATAAGATGCTCAAACTGATTGACATTGATTTATCCAAGAAGCAATCTTCTCTTGTTACTCCTGCCGATTATGAGAAGTTTGCTAAAGAGAATAAAAAGATCTATGTCTTATTTAATGACTTTGTATCTAAATTCAAACCGACTAGAATTAAGAATCTTGTAAAGAGACTTACTTCTAAAGCTGTTCCCATTAAAGAATACATCCTTTGGACAGATCCTATTGGGATTGTATTTGAGATGGTGAATAATATTGAATCTCTTGATGCAATGCAGGAACTAGCTTCTAAGATTAATCTTGATACTTTAAATCCTGGAGTGAAAAAAGTCTATGATATAATGATTGCTCCTTGTTTAGAGGCTGAAGATTATTTCAGAGAAGCTAAAGAACTTCCTGTAAAATTTGATAAAGATGGAAATCTTTTTATCAAGAATATTAAGAAGCGTGATTATGAAGGCGAGTACGCTAAGTCACATAAGCTTCTTAGAAAATATGAAGAATCTGGCAATATTGAAGGGATGAAGTATGAGCTTTGTAAGTTATGGATGATGAACTCTGTAATCGAGTCAAAACTCCATTCTAAGAAGTTTAATGATCTTCCTTCTTTTGCCGTAGAGACTTCTAAAGAGCACAAGGCTAGAGCTAAGATTCTGAACGATTTTAATCATTTCTTAGGTGTAGTATTAGAAAACGAACCAAACTTCAACTTTGAAGAGTATTATTCTAATTCCCCCTTTAATGATGCAATGATTAAGATTGATAAAGATACAGTCATCTGGTCTGGCAAAATCATCAAAGCAATTATGAAATCTTTATAAGATAATTTAGAGAGGTGTAAATACACCTCTCTAAATATTTTTAGTTATATACTATCTTTATAGTAATAAAAGGAGGAAATAAAATGAATATTAAATATTTAGATAAGATTCCTTTATTTAAAGGAACGACTTATACCCTTAAAGGAAAGAAGGCAAAAAGAACTGATATTAGAGATATCCTTTCGAGGTATACATTTGAAAAGGATAAAATATATGAGGTGATTGCATATAATAAGAACTTTAAAAAATATGATAGATCTAAGATTTTAGATCTATCATTATTAGAGGCATGGCCTATATGTGCTGAATGTGCCGAGTATAGATATATCTTTTTCATGAACGGAGAAATCTGTTTCGATTATTTCAGAATTGATGATTGTGAATTTATAATTGATGTAGGATTTGTTTATTCTGATATCGATCTGAAATTAGGCGATACTGTTAGAAGTATTTTGCGTAATGAAGATATGAGAATTGTTTTGCCTGCTGATGCTAAATATGATCGTAATAGAGAAGATCTTATCTCTAGTAAGGTAAGAGATAACTTCGAATTCGATATGCATTATCTATATATAGAGGAAGAAGGATGGTATCTTATGGCTGAAGTATTTCCAGTATGCTCATTAATTTTTAAAGAGGGATAAAAATGAATATTAAATATTTAGAGCGTCTCAAATTATATGGAGATGAGGTATTCTTAACAGATACGAATGAATTGATATTTGATATCATTTCGGCTATAAATTTATCTGATAGAGTATTTACTATTGTTAGAAAATCTGCATCAAATTGGATGCCGAATTTTCATGGAACAGTTAGGGATACATTTGAGCTATCTAGGTTTGCAACCAATAGAAGAATAGAAATGTCTAAAGACAAATCTTCTATCGATTTCGAGTCTTTTGAGTTGGAATTAGGCGGTGGAGAATCTTACGAATTTGTCTACGATTATAGCTTTCTATTTGATTATTCTTTAGAAGATAAATCAATCGGGGACTATTTTGTAAACTCCAAGGTATACCATGCTTGGTTGTATCCATTGGCTGATTCTATAAAAGCAACTGATAGAAGTGAATATTTGGATGCTGAATATAAGTCCAATAATGTATATGCCCTTTATCAATTAGATAGAGATGGAAAAACTTATGATGATATTCCGTTCTATAAAATAGGTAAAAAGGCATAAGAATAAAAGGGAGGGCTTAACCTCCCTTTTATTTTTTATAATGATCATATATTATAACAGCAGTAACCCTATAATAACTTGTAAAGGAGGTATACGTTATGCCCTCATTTGAAAAGCAACAACAGGATGGTGTTAATAGAGCTAGAAGAGGCGGAATGCTTACAGGATCTCAGATCTTGAAAGAAATTGAAAGGGGTCATATTAAGATTGATCCTTTTGATGAAAGTAAGATCAATCCAAATAGCTATAACCTGACTCTTAATAATACTCTCTTGGTTTACGAAGATAAAGTTCTTGACTTCAAGAAGAAGAACGAGACCAATAGAATTATTATTCCTAGTTCTGGTTTGGTCTTGAAGCCCGATACTCTTTATATTGGACGAACCAATGAGAGATGTTGGACTGATAGATTTATTCCCTTACTTAATGGAAGATCTTCTATTGGTCGTCTTGGTATCTGCATTCATATCACAGCAGGGTTTGGTGATATTGGTTGGGACGGTACTTGGACATTAGAAATCACAGCAGTTCAACCTGTTAAGATCTATCCTGACATTGAATTTTGTCAGGTTTCTTACATGACTCCCTATGGCGATACCGACATTCAGTATGATGGCCGCTATCAGGGACAAATTGATCCTACGGCAAGTAGATCGAGTTTGGAAAAGAAGGTATATGTATGAAAGAATCTTTCATGATTGGTACAAAGTTTTACCGCAATGTGGATGATACTTCTGTGCCTGAAGTAATCAGACTCAAGAAACAAGAAAACGATGTCCTTTATTTTAACAATGGAGGATATAGTATCACATTAGTCAACGAAGACTTCAGAGAGATGATTGCATCTAATTCTCTCGTCCTAGACAAAGGCAATAAGTACTTTAGGGAGTTCAAATATTTCGGAAACGATCTAAAACAACTTTGGACTATGGAGAACGACCCTTCTGACTTTTTCGTTAAATTTACGGTAGAAAACATTGGTTATAAGATGAGTATCGATGAATTGAAGAAGAATTATACTCGTCTTATTCCTGATGGATTCTTTACCATTTCTAATATTGACTATCCTATTAATTATAATAAGGATAGAGGATTTGATGTACTTTGTACATTGAACAAGGGAAAGAATACAGTTCCTGATGTCATTTGTAGACAGGATATAATCGATGTATTCCGTTTTTCAAATGACTCGAAATATGTTCCCATTGGTGTTAGTGTTCCTCGTAAAGCATGCCCGTCTAATATGGATTATCAGACGTTTATGTATGCAGAGAATATTAACGACTTCAGAGCAGTTGCATTCTATATTGGTGATTCTATTGACTCCATTTTGAAATATGCAGGTCCTATCAATCGATACAATGCAACTATGAAGAAGCTTCATAAAAAGTATAAAGATAGTAAAATGGTTGGTTGTAATACAACTGTCAAAGATCTGATGGTAAAGACAGGATTCCATCAAGATCTGTTTGAAGTCATGGGTATTACACCTTATCCGTTTGCAATTGATCTCTCCCGTACAACTATGACGGAGAGAGAAGAAATGTTGTTGAACAAGATTATTGGGGTGGGAGATAAATCTCACATCACCAATGTGGTATATGCGCCATACGATAAAACTGTTGATATTGATAAGATTGACTCCAAGCATATCTTTATCAATGCCGGCACAGAATTCAAACCTGATATATTTGCGTTGTTTTATGACATTGTAAATGTATCCGAGTAAACCAAATAATAGTAATATACTATTATGATGAGTGAGAGAAGTATGTGTAAGAAATTACTAGCTTCAAAACACTCAAATAAAATCTCAGAAAAGGAGAAAATGAATTATGAGTAATAGCGCTAATACTCAGAAGACCACTGAAGAAAAGAAGGAAAAAGTACCCGCCAAGGTTGAGGTCGTTGAGAAGCTGACTTTCGATCCCAATGTGAAAGTCTGCTTCATCAATACCATCGAGCTGGCATCCATCGTTGATGACCTGTTTGGTCCTGCAATGCGTGACTATGTCGGCTGCAAGATCAGAATCAATGATGGTTCTCTCAAAGTTCCTGAGGCTAGCTGGATTCCTTATGGAAAGCTGTATGTTAGCCTGTACTTCAAGGATTGTTCTAACACTACCAAGAAGTATCCCATCAACAATGTTATCGTTCGGTCAGCTGGACAGAAGGGTAGCAAGTTCAATAGCCTTGTCATGATGTATGGCATGAATTCTGGTCGCATGTTCGATATTACTCCTGAGACTTACGAGGCTCTGGAGAAGTATAGATTCATGCAGGAGCGCAAAGTCAACTGGAATCATCTGACCAGCGAGA
>OGPZ01000860.1_pt1 | contig 24537 bp, 23 predicted proteins | sample 1553111 | NCBI WGS metagenome assembly OGPZ01 (sample SAMEA2579968, study PRJEB22360) | human gut metagenome
TTTTTATATTAATTATAACGATTACTGTTGCTTGTAACATAATTAATAAAGTTGATACAAGAACAAATATTAATTATGAATCAATGATTTATGATACGGTTGATGAATCAGATAATTAATTAATGTTAATGACATGAAACAAGATTTATTTAAAAACTTGTTTCATGTCATTACATTATGTCTAATAGGATTTAATAGGTTTGATATTTTAAATAATATATGATAGCATAAAATTAATAATATTATTTTATGATTTAAAAAGAGAAAAATATGATTTTAGAAAATAAACTTAACATCATTGATTTCATTAAACTGGCAAGAACAGAGGAAAAGATAAGTAAGAAAAAGGCGGTTGAATTATTTGAAAATAAATATTTGGATAATTATGAAGCAGGAACATTTAAAATGCTCTCGGCAATTCATAAATATTTATTTGATGAAATATATGATTTTGCAGGGGAAATACGAACAGTAAATATTGCGAAAGGCAATTTTAGGTTTACGCCTGTTATGTATTTACGGGCAGTACTCGAAAATATAGAGAAGATGCCACAGTCAACATTTGACGAAATTATTGAAAAGTATGTTGAGATGAATATTGCACACCCATTTCGGGAAGGAAATGGCAGAAGTGCGAGGATATGGCTTGATTTAATTTTGAAAAAGGAGTTAAACAAAGTTATTGACTGGTGTGCTGTTGATAAAGAGGATTATCTGTTGGCAATGGAACGAAGTCCGATTAAAGATATTGAAATAAAATATATCTTAAAGCAGGCTTTGACAGATAAGGTTGATGATAGGGAAGTGTATACGAAAGGTATAGACTACAGTTACTATTATGAAGGTTACATTGTATATAAAGCAGAGAATTTATAAGGGAATACAATAACTATAGAATGGCGGTTTAAATCAGGCAGTAAAAATAATTCTTGAAAGTTAGTGGTTAATAATGAAAAAATTAGATGAAACAGTATTTACAGAAAGAGAATTAAAGATTTTTAAAGAAATCCAACAATATGCAAAGAAATATCAGACGAAAAAAGTTGTATTATTCGGTTCAAGGGCGAGAAGAACCAATCGTGAAAAGAGCGACATAGATTTGGCGGTATATGGCTGTTCTGATGTTACGGAGTTTTATTTTGATATTGAGGAGGAGGTCAATACATTATTAATGTTTGATGTTATTGACATGGACAGGAAAAATATATCGAAAGATTTGTTGCAGGAAATAGAAAGGGACGGGGTTATTATTTATGAAGAAGTTTGAAACTATAGAAAGGACAGTTTTATGGGGAAAGAATTACAAATAAGAAATAGTACAGTTGATTTTCTTGTATTTACCCGTGATGCAGGAGAAGACGGAATAGAGGTCAGAGTACAGAATCATGATGTATGGCTGACACAAAAAGCTATATCGCAGCTTTTTGATGTAGACAGAAGTGTTGTTACGAAGCATTTAAAGAATGTTTTTGAAGAAAAAGAATTGGATGAAAATTCAGTTTGTGCAAAATTTGCACAAACTGCTGACGATGGGAAAACATACCAATACAAGTTTTATTCTTTGGCAGCTATTATTGCAGTTGGATATCGTATTAATTCTGAACGGGCTGTTCAGTTTAGAACATGGGCAACAAAGGTACTTGAAACATTTACAAAGCAGGGATATGTGCTGGATAAAAGCAGATTGATTAACGGACAGATTTTTGATGAGGATTACTTTGAACATCTTATTGCTGAAATTCAGGAAATCAGGGCAAGTGAAAGAAGATTTTATCAGAAAATTACAGATATTTATGCAACAGCGGTTGATTATGATAAAAACTCGCAGGTGACTAGAGAATTTTATGCAACAGTACAAAATAAAATGCATTATGCTGTTCATGGCAATACGGCGGCAGAGGTGATAGTTGCCAGGGCAAACCACAATAAAGAACATATGGGACTTACATCATGGAAAAATGCGCCAGACGGAAAAATCGTGAAGACGGACGTAACGGTTGCCAAAAACTATTTGCAAAAAGAAGAACTTGCAGAATTAAATGAGATTGTAACAATGTATCTTGATTATGCAACCAGACAGGCAAGAAGACATATTCCGATGACAATGGAAGATTGGAAGACAAAGCTTGATGCGTTTTTAAGATTTAATGATGCAGAAGTATTGCAGGATAAAGGAAAAATAACTGCCGCGATAGCAAAAGAGTTTGCAGAAAGTGAATTTGAAAAATACAGAGTAATACAAGATTCTCTTTATGAAAGCGATTTTGATAAATTGATGAAAAATATGGAAAGTTAGATAAAACAAAAATAGAATTGAGGAAAGGATACCCCATGACCACCACCCACTACATTCCAGACACCACCCCACCCATATCCTACACAATCATCAAATCCGCCCGCAGGACACTGGGGCTTGAGGTGCGGGACGGGAAAGTGACGGTGCGTGTACCGGACCGACTGCCGGAGCGGGAAGCCGAGCGTTTCGTGGCAAAGCACACGGACTGGATTATAAAAAAGCTGTCCGAAGATAAGCAGCGACAGCAGCAAAAGTCGGCGTACCGGATTCCGGAGCCGCAGGAACTCACACAAAGCCAGATAGAACAGATGAAGCTGGAATTTGAAACAAAGACAAAAAAATATGCGGCGCAGATGAATGTCACCTATGGAAGAATTACGATTCGCAACCAGCAGACCCGCTGGGGAAGCTGTAGCAGTAAGGGCAATTTGAATTTCAATTACAGGCTCTTTTTTCTGCCTGAGGAACTGCGGGATTATGTTATTGTGCATGAACTGGCGCATAGGCGGCAGATGAATCATTCTAAGTTATTCTGGGCAGAGGTGGAAAAGGTTCTGCCGGATTATAAAGTGCGCAGGCAGGCTTTAAAGCGGATTGTAATCTGAGCAATAGAAAACAAATAATTTTATTTTTTCCCCGATTTGCTTGCATTTTTTTAAACTTCATATTATGATAGAAAGCAATGAGATAAATGCGAGGAAAAAGAGGAGTAGACAGGCTTCTGCCGCAAGAGAGAACCATTCACGGGCTGGAAGGTGGTTTCGGATCAGAACTGTTGAAGGTAGCTTTGGAGCAGCACAGCTGAACACAGACGGCACAAGCGGCATGGTCTGGAAAGTAGGTAGTGACGTATCCTGCGTTAAAGGAGAATGAGGATTATGCGTTTCTTCTATATAATAGGTGTTATATCAGAAGTAATCGCATGATTGAACAAAGGTGGTACCGCGTTATATACGCCCTTTGCAGCAACGAAAGACGCTGTAAAGGGCGTTTTTTGTAAAAAGTTACAAAGAAAGGATTTTAACCCATGAGCAAAGAATTAGAGAAGAATTACAATCCTTCCGAAATTGAGGAAAGACTGTATCAGAAATGGCTGGATAAGAAGTATTTCCATGCTGAAGTAAACCGTGACAAGAAACCATTTACAATTGTTATGCCGCCTCCAAACATTACAGGTAAGCTGCATATGGGACACGCACTCGATAACACGATGCAGGATATCCTGATTCGTTTTAAGAGAATGCAGGGATATGAAGCACTCTGGGTTCCGGGAACAGACCATGCAAGTATTTCTACAGAAGTAAAGGTTACCAATGCCTTAAAAGATGAAGGAATTGATAAGCATGAACTCGGCAGAGAGGGCTTCTTAAAAAGAACATGGGAATGGAAAAAAGAATACGGCGGTACGATTACAAGCCAGTTAAGAAAAATCGGTTCTTCCTGCGACTGGGACAGAGAACGTTTTACAATGGATGAGGGCTGTTCAAAGGCAGTACAGGAAGTATTTATCAAATTATACGAAAAAGGACTCATTTACAAGGGTTCCCGTATTGTCAACTGGTGTCCGGTATGTAATACTTCCATTTCCGATGCAGAAGTAGAACATGAGGAACAGGCAGGACATTTCTGGCACATCAATTATCCGGTAGTTGGCGAAGAAGGCAGATTTGTTGAAATCGCAACGACCAGACCGGAAACACTGCTCGGCGACAGTGCGCTGGCTGTAAATCCAAACGATGACCGTTACAAGGATTTAGTCGGCAAAATGGTTGAACTGCCTTTAACAGACAGACAGATTCCGATTATTGCAGATGAATATGTTGATATGGAATTTGGTACAGGTGTCGTAAAGATTACACCGGCACATGACCCGAACGACTTTGAAGTCGGTAAGCGCCACAACCTTCCGGAGATTAACATTTTAAATGATGATGCAACAATTAATAATCTCGGCGGCAAGTACGCAGGCATGGACAGATATGAAGCTAGAAAAGCCATGGTGGCAGACCTGGACGCACAGGGCTTACTGGTTCGTGTAGAAGACCATGTACACAATGTAGGTACACACGACAGATGTAAGACAACGGTTGAACCGATGATTAAACAGCAGTGGTTCGTTAAAATGGACGAGCTGATTAAGCCTGCCGTAGAGGGCGTAAAGAACGGTGACATCGAATTAATGCCTGCTTCTATGGACAAGACGTATTTTAACTGGACAGACAATATCAGGGACTGGTGTATTTCAAGACAGCTCTGGTGGGGACACAGAATCCCGGCATATTATTGCAAGGACTGCGGCGAGATGACAGTTTCAAGAGAAGCAGTATGCACCTGTCCGAAGTGCGGCAGTAAAAATGTAGAGCAGGACCCGGATACACTGGATACATGGTTCTCATCTGCATTGTGGCCGTTCTCAACACTGGGCTGGCCGGATAAGACACCGGAGCTGGAATATTTCTATCCGACAGATGTACTTGTAACAGGATATGACATTATCTTTTTCTGGGTTATCCGTATGGTATTCTCTGCTCTGGAGCAGACTGATCAGGTTCCGTTCCATCATGTACTGATCCATGGTCTGGTACGTGACTCCCAGGGACGTAAGATGAGTAAGTCTCTTGGAAACGGTATCGATCCTCTGGAAGTTATTGATAAATACGGCGCAGATGCTCTTCGTCTTACTCTGATGACAGGTAATGCACCTGGAAATGATATGCGTTTCTACTGGGAGCGTGTAGAGTCCAGCCGTAACTTTGCAAATAAGATCTGGAATGCATCCCGTTTCATTATGATGAACCTGGAAGGAAAGACCGTAACAGAGCCGAAAGATCTGAACGCTCTTTGCAACGAGGATAAATGGATCCTTTCCAGACTTAACACCGTGATCCGCGATGTTACCGAGAACATGGATAAATATGAGCTTGGAATCGCTGTACAGAAAGTTTATGACTTCCTGTGGGATGAGCTCTGTGACTGGTATATCGAGATGGCCAAAGTAAGACTGTGGAAAGCAGAGGAGAACCCGGCAGCAGCAAACGATGCACTGTGGACACTTCGTACTGCACTGACACAGGGACTGAAGCTTCTTCATCCGTTCATGCCGTTTATCACAGAAGAGATCTACTGCACACTGCTTCCAGAGGAAGAGTCTATCATGATCTCTGACTGGCCGGTATACAAAGACGAGATGAACTTTGCAGATGCTGAGAAAGCAGTTGCAAGTTTCCAGGAAGTTGTACGTGGAATCCGTAACACCAGAAATGAGATGAACGTACCGCAGAACAGAAAGACCAATATCTACATCGTAGGCAAGGACGCAGAGAGCTGTGCACGTTTTGAGTCCTGCAAGAGATCCTTTACAAACCTTGCGTTTGCAAAAGAGATCCATGTGCAGCAGGATAAGAGCGGAATCGGCGAGGATGCGGTATCCATCGTTGTAGCAGACGGTGTGGTATATCTGCCGCTGGAAGACCTGATCGACCGTGAAAAAGAGATCGAGCGTCTCACAAAAGAGCAGGAGCGTCTTACAAAAGAGATCGCCCGCTGTGAGGGAATGCTGAACAACCCGAACTTTGTGAACAAGGCACCTGCAGCAAAGGTAGAGGCAGAGAATGAGAAACTTGAGAAATACAAAGAGATGAAAGAGAAAGTGAACCTGCAGTTAACACAGATGGTGAAATAACGAAGGAGTGTTTTAATGAAGTGGTGTAACTTTTTCAATAAGATTTCGCTGATACTTCAGGCTCTGGGATGTGCAGTCCTGTACTTTGTGATCGAGGCCATATGCAGGCACTCGTTCACAGAGGCATGGACCTACATGACCACAAAGCCGCTTGTATTTGCTTATAATACGGCGTTTATCTTTACGACTATGCTGCTTGTTTATCTCTTCCGAAAGAGAATTTTCTGGCGTATTTTTATTGGCAGCTTATGGCTGTTTCTGGGAATCGTAAACGGTGTTCTTCTTCTCAACCGTGTCACACCGTTTACAGGCCCGGATGTAAAGAACCTGACCGATGGCCTCAGCATTGCAAAGAAGTACCTGACACAGACCCAGATGACGATCGGTGCGGTACTTCTTGGCATTGCAGTTCTGATCCTTCTGATCATTCTGATAAAATCGCCGAAATACAGAGGCAAACTGAAATACAAGGTGAATATTCCGCTGGTTCTTGCTGGAATCCTTGCTTTTGGAGGAATCACACAGCTTGCTCTGGAAAAAAGAGTACTTTCCAATTATTTTGGAAACATTGCCATTGCTTATGAGGATTACGGATATCCTTACTGTCTGGCAACAACGATCTTCAATACCGGAATCAGTGCTCCAAGAGACTATTCCAAAAATGAGATCCAAAAGATCGAAAATTCCGAGGAGAACCTTCCGGAAACAAAAGACGGAAGCCATCCGAATATCCTGTTTTTACAGCTGGAGTCCTTTTTTGATCCCACACTGGTAAATTATCTGGATATTTCCGAGGACCCGATCCCGAATTTCCGGAAACTGATGGAAGAATATTCTTCCGGTTATTACAAGGTTCCGTCTGTAGGAGCCGGAACGGCCAATACAGAGTTTGAGTCCATTACCGGAATGAGCCTTCATTATTTTGGCCCGGGTGAATATCCTTATAAGAGTATTCTTAAGGAAACCACCTGTGAGAGTGCTCCGTATGTGCTGAAAAATCTGGGATATACCACACACGCCATACATAACAATGAGGCGAATTTCTATGGAAGAAGAAGCATTTTCCCGAATCTGGGATTTGATACCTTTACTTCCGCTGAGTATATGAAGGATGAGAATCAGAAGAACCCGCTGGGCTGGACCAAGGACAGCGTGCTTACTGATGAGATCATCAAATGTCTGGATTCCACAGAGGGCCCGGATTATGTATACACTATTTCCGTACAGGGACATGGGGATTATCCGTCTGAACCGGTACTGGAAAATCCGGAGATCACAGTTTCCGGTGCACCTACCGAGGAACTGAACAACAAGTGGGAGTACTACGTAAACCAGATTCATGAGATGGATAATTTTGTCAAAGAGCTGACAGACAAGCTTGCAGATTATCCTGAGGATGTGGTCCTTGTTATGTACGGTGACCACCTTCCGACTATGGGATTGACTGTGGAGGACCTGAAGAACAAGTATCTGTTCCAGACAGAGTATGTGATGTGGGATAATTTCGGACTTAAGAAAAAGAAAGAGAATCTTGCAGCATACCAGATGGCAGCAGAGGTTATGGACCGCGTGGGTATCCATGAGGGAAATATTTTCAAATATCATCAGGCAAGAAGAAACACCAAGAATTATCAGGTGGATCTGGAAACATTGCAGTATGACCTTCTCTATGGAAAACAGTATTCCTACGACGGAGAGAATCCTTTTGAGCGTACCAAGATGCGTATGGGAATCTATGATACCACACTGGATTCCATTCAGGTTGTGTCTGAGACGGACCATACCTATTATATTCAGGGAACCAACTTTACGCCGTCCAGCCAGGTGAAGATCAACGGAGAATGGTACGATACGGTTTACGTGAATCCGACCAAGCTGATCATTACCGGAAAAGAACTGGATGATTTTGACCGGATTTCGGTAGTGCAGCGAAGCAACAGTTCCACCAGAAAGGCCATGACCAAGAGCCATGACCGTGCTGTTTATGCACTGCTCTCTGACAGTAAGTGGAAACTTGACAGCGAAAAAAGCAGCACAGAAAACACATCCGATACAAAAAATGTCGGATAAAATATTACGATTAGGACTGGACATCTTCCACCACTATTATATAATGGTATCGTAACGGACAGGAGGGGAGAAATTTTTCTCCCCGAAAGTTCCTTACGAATACATTATAGATAAGTGATGGTTTTTTTTATGAATTACGAAGAAGCAGTTGCGTATATTGAAGACATACCAAGATTTACAACCAAGAACAGTCTGGACCATACCAGAGAATGTTTAAGAAGACTTGGAGATCCACAGAAGAAATTCCGTGTGATCCATGTAGCAGGAACAAACGGAAAGGGAAGTACCTGTGCGTTTATCACATCGGTCCTTCGGGAAGCAGGATATTCCTGTGGACTTTTTACATCTCCCCATCTGGTGGAGATCAATGAGCGATTTCAGATCAATGAGGAAGTGATTGATGACGATACCTTCCTTCGTGCCTTTGAGAAAGTAAAGACACTTTCCGATGAGCTGGTTGCGGAAGGAAGTTATCATCCGACCTATTTTGAGACACTTCTTCTGATGGGAATGGTGATCTTTGCAGAAGCCGGTGTAGATTATGTAACACTGGAGACAGGACTTGGCGGACGTCTGGATGCTACCACAGCAGTGGAGAATCCGGCGGCCTGTGTGATCACTTCCATAAGCCTCGACCATATGCAGTACCTTGGAAATACCGTTTCCGAGATCGCGGGAGAGAAGGCGGGGATCATGGTGCCGGGCGTTCCGGTGATCTACGATGGAAATGATCCGGATGCGGCGCGCGTGATGCGTGAGCATGCAGAAACCTTAGGATGTCCTTATTATGAGCTGAAGCGGGAAGATACCAGGATCCATGAAATTACAAAAGATGGAATTAAGTTTTCTCTGAAAGATGAGGCTTATGGAGATACCGTATTTGATATTCCTTTTATCGCACGTTATCAGGTTATGAATGCGGCCCTTGCGGTAAAAACCATTCAGGTTCTGGAAAATCAGATTCCGGTATCACTGGAAGCTCTGAAAGCCGGTATGGCCAAGACACGTTGGCAGGGCAGAATGGAGACCGTTCTCCCAGGTGTGATCGTGGATGGTGCACATAATGAAGACGGCGTGGAGAAGTTTGTGGAGACTGCGGAACATTTCCAGAAGGAATTTCCGCTGACCCTGCTGTTTTCCGCAGTGGACGACAAAGATTATACAGATATGATCCGTACGATCTGTACACGTATCCGTTTCCGCCATGTGATTGTCACACAGGTAGGAGGATACCGTAAAGTTCCGGTGGAAGAGCTTGCAGAAATCTTCCGTAAAGACGGAGTACCGGAAGTAGAAGCAGTGGAGGATGTTCCGACAGCGTTTGAACAGGCAGTTAAGGAAAAAGGCGAAGATGGCATGCTGTTCTGTGTGGGCTCCCTTTATCTGGTCGGGGAAATCAAGGCTGTGATCAGGAGGAAAAAATTATGATCGATTATGAAGAGGAACTGAAGAAATTTGAACCATGTCTGGATGTGGCAGATGTAGAAGGTGCAATCTATGACCGTGAGATCACAGATATCATGGATGTGCTTCAGGAGATGCTGCGGGAGGTCAAGAGCAACAGACGTGTAAGATAAGGAGACATGAATGAACTGCATAAACTGTGGAGCGTTCCTGACAGATACAGACCTGGATTACTGTCCGCACTGCGGAGCCAATGTGTTGATCCAGAAGAAAGTGGATTACCTTTCCAAGCTTTATTATAATCAGGGCCTGGAAAAAGCAAGTATCCGAGATCTGTCCGGGGCGATCAGCTGTCTGAAGCAGAGCCTTGCCTATGATAAACGAAATATCCGTGCGAGAAACCTTCTTGGCCTGGTGTATTTTGAGACCGGTGAGGTGGTTGCGGCACTGAGTGAATGGGTTATCAGCAAGAATATTCAGAAGAACCGAAATCTGGCTTCAGAATATATTGCCAAGCTTCAGGCAAATCAGAATAAACTGGATACAATCAATGAGAGCATAAAAAAATACAACAACGCGCTTGCCATGTGCAGAGAAGGGCATGAGGATATGGCGGCTATCCGCCTGAAAAAGATTCTTTCCCAGAATCCTAAGCTGATTAAGGGCTATCATCTTCTCGCATTGATTCAGATGAAGAATCAGGAGTGGAACAAGGCGAGAAGAACGCTGAAAAAAGCGGCCAGAATTGATAAAACCAATACAACTACCTTACGTTTCCTGCGGGAGGTAGATGAGCAGACCGGTGTTACCACAAAAATAGAAAAAAAACGGAAAGGTCTTTTCGGCAATGAGAAAGCAGAGAATGATAACATTTCCGGTGAGATTGTTGTAAGGCCGTCTTCTTATAAAGAACGGTCCAGAGTATCGCTGTTTTTTACCATGGTTCTGGGATTTGCGGCAGGTGCGGCGGCATTCTGGCTTCTGGTACTGCCAGCTGTGAAGCAGGATATTTACCGTGAGGCAAACCAGCAGATCATCCAGTACAGCGATTCCCTTTCCAGCCAGAGTGTAGAGCTTACCAAGGCGCAGGGGGAAGCTGCCGAGTCTAATGATACGGCCGATGCGGTTTCCAAGCAGGTGGAAGAAGAGAAGAAGAGAAGTCAGAGTTATGAGGCACTGTTTTCCGCTTATACAGCTATGCAGCAGGAAGACCTGGATACAGCAGCGCTTCAGATTCAGAATGTGTATGTGGATACGCTGTCTGATTCAGCAAAGGGTGTTTACAACACCATATGCGAGAGAACCGGAGTGAGCGGAATTTCGTCTTCTGACAGTACGGACAGTACCGGTGACAGTTCTACAGACAGCACCGGAAGTACAGATAACGCAGAGGGTGCGGATTCCACACAGAGTGCACAGGGGGATTCCGGAAATTATGATGATTCCGGAGATTACAGTGATGAGTACAGCAGTTACGATGAAAGCGGATACGATGACTCATCCTACAATGATGGATATACAGAATAAAACATACAGGGAAAAACCTCGGAGAAGGGGAATGTGCTTCGGTACATTCCCCTTTTTGTGTTTGCAAGAAAAGGTATAAAAATCGAAAAAAGGGGGAAGAATAAAATGGCAGCAGGGTTTGAAAGGTCGGGGACAGTTCTCACGGTACATCTTCCGACAGAACTGGATCATCCGGTTTCCGATGAGATTCGAAGAGAATCAGACCGTATTATTGGACATGAATATATAAAAAATATGATTTTTGACTTCTCAGAGACTGTTTTTATGGACAGTTCCGGCATTGGCCTTCTTATGGGACGGTACCGGGCATTGGGAATGAGAGGGAAATGTGTGCAGGTAATGAATGTAAACAGTCATATTGCAAAGCTTTTGCGTCTTTCCGGAGTCGGCAGATATATTGATATCTGCAAAACACAGGAAGCAGCAGAAGAACAGGAGGGTGTATATCATGGAAAACACAAATGAAATGACAATCATCTTTGACAGCAGGCCGACAAATGAAGCACTGGCCAGAGTGGCAGTGGCTTCATTCTGTACGCAGCTGAATCCTACGCTGGAGGAAGTTTCGGATCTGAAGACTGCAGTATCGGAAGCTGTGACAAACTGCATCATCCACGGGTATGAAGGAGAGGTACATAAGATTCAGGTAGATTGCCGGCTGAGCGGGCAGGAGCTTACTGTGGATGTGATTGATCATGGAGTGGGAATTGCGGATATCCAAAAAGCCATGGAACCCATGTTTACCACAAAACCGGACAAGGACCGTTCCGGTATGGGATTTACCTTCATGGAGGCATTTATGGATGAAGTTCTGGTGGAATCAGAAGTGGGACGTGGAACAACTGTGCACATGAAAAAGATCATCAGGAGGTAACTATGGATCGTACTCTTGCCCTCATCGGGCGTGCACACCAGGGGGATAAAGCGGCAAGAGATCTTTTGTTTGAGGAAAATACAGGGCTGATATACAGTGTGGCAAAGCGTTTTTTGGGACGTGGGGTGGAGATGGAGGATCTATTCCAGATCGGCAGCATCGGACTTCTGAAAGCTGTGGATAAGTTTGACATGTCCTATGATGTGAAATTTTCCACCTATGCAGTTCCCATGATCATCGGAGAGATCAAACGTTATCTCAGGGACGACGGGATACTGAAGGTAAGCCGTTCTCTGAAGGAAAATCACTACCGGATCTATCAGGTGAGAGAAGCACTGACGCGCCGGCTGGAGCGGGAACCTACGACGGGGGAAATGGCAGCGGAAATGGGAATTTCCATAGAAGAACTGGTAATGACTATGGAATCCGGTGCAGAGGTGGAATCTCTTCACAAAACGATCTATCAGGGTGAGGGAACGGAGATTTCTCTGATGGACAAGCTCCCGGAAAAAGAAAACCTGCAGGAAAAAGCGTTGAACCGGATTTTTCTGGAAGAAATGCTGGGGTCACTGGAAGCAAAGGAACGGAAACTCATTTATATGCGATATTTCCAGGATATGACCCAGACGGAGATCGCCCATGAGCTTGGCGTATCCCAGGTACAGGTATCCAGAATGGAAAAGAGGATCCTGCGCAGTCTGCAGGAATCCGTAGAGAAAAAATAAAAGGGAGCCATGAGAAATGCTGCTGTTTTCTCATGGCTCCTTTTTGTGGGCAGCAGATTTAGTCAGACTGCTGCTTTTTTATGAAAAAGTACATTTTTGTATTTGGAAAGTGCTCCAAGAAGGATCATACCGATCACACCGGCTGAGATAAATTCGCCGGCTCCTACTGTGAGCATCATAAACGGGATAGGAAGGTTAATGCCATATCCGTAATGAAGCACAAGAGGAACGATCACAATGTTGGAAATGATCGGTGGAATCGGGGCTGTCCATTTACCTGTATTGCGAAGCTTGTAGGTGAAGAATGCACCAATGAGTGTGGCAATGCTTCCGAAAATGATGTCAACCGGAATCGCACCGCCCAGAAGATTGGCGATGATACATCCCACAAAAAGTCCCGGGATGGCAGCCGGTGTGAAGAACGGAAGCACAGTCAGCGCCTCGGAAAACCGGATCTGAACTTCACCGAAGCTAAGTGGCGCGAATACCAGTGTCAGGACAACATATACAGCTGCAATGGCAGCTCCCTGTACCAGAAAATGAGTACCTTTGTTTTTCATGTTTTTTATTCTCCTTTAGTTTTGTTTTACGAGTGGAAGGTCACGAACACTCGGCACATTTATAGGCGGTGACCGCCTTGTAAGCCCTGTACGACCTTGGTTTTTGCGGGCTTTTGCAGCGAAACTGAGTATAGCATAAGGGGCGTGGAAATGCAAGGTACGATCCTGACTATTTGATAACCCTGGCCTGTGTGGACAGACCCTGGCTCTGAAGCAGGCCAGACAGAAGCAAAAGCAGCAGGAACCTTATGGAAACAGGGGCTTTTTTCTTGACAGCTTTTTGTGATATTGATAAAATATATTTCAGTATATAGGTTAAAGGGGCATTGGTTTTGATCTAAATCGATGTCTCTTTATTTATGTATCACACACATTATACCAGGGAGGTAGAAAGATGTTAAAAGTATGGATCGCAGGTGCCAACGGACAGATCGGACGGGCACTGAATGATGTTCTGGATCCAATGCAGATCGAGACTCTGAACACAGATCTTGATGAGCTGGATATCACAGACACAGATGAAGTGATCAACTTCGGTTCCATTAACCGTCCGGATGTGATCATCAACTGCACCGGTATCACAGATACCGATGAGTGTGAGAAGAATCCGGAACATGCATACCGTGTCAACGCACTGGGAGCAAGAAACTTAAGCATCGTGGCAAGAAAATGCGGGGCAAAGATCGTCCAGCTTTCCACAGATGATGTTTTCGACGGAAAGAGCAAAAAACCGTATACAGAGTTTGACGATACCAATCCGCTGACTGTTTACGGCCGTTCCAAGAGAGCCGGAGAGAACTATGTAAAAGAGTTTACACACAAACATTTCATTATCCGAAGCAACTGGGTATACGGAAAAGGCGGAAACAATTTTGTAAACCGTGTGCTGGAGACAGCAGAAAAAGGCCAGGCGCTTTCCGTTGCTTCGGATCAGTTCGGATCACCGACCAGCGCCAAGGATCTGGCAAGAATGATCCTGTATCTTATCGATACCAACGAATATGGAACTTATCACGTAACCTGCAGCGGTGTATGCAACCGTTATGAGTTTGCAACCGAGATCCTTCGCCTTGCAGGAAAGGAGATCGAACTGAGATCCGTGCCGACAGAGCAGTCAGATCTTTCTTCTGTCAGACCGCCATATGCCGTCCTTGATAATTTTATCCTCCGTATCATTGAAGTGTATGACATGCCGGACTGGAAAGCATCGCTGAAAGAATATATGGATGAAAGAGCGGAGGACTAGAATGAAAGAGAAAAATATAAAAGAGAAAACACAGCAGAAAAAGAAAATGGGCCTTACCACGAAGATCTTTGTGGCGCTGATCGCAGGTGCGATACTGGGAATCATTCTCTGTTACCTGGTTCCTGACAGCAGCTTCAAGAAAGATGTGATCGTGGAGGGAATCCTTTATGTGATCGGACAGGGATTTATCCGTCTGATGAAAATGCTGGTTGTACCGTTGGTATTCTGTTCCCTTGTCTGCGGAAGTATGTCCATCGGTGATACCAAGAAGCTTGGAACCGTAGGTGTGAGAACACTGGTATTTTATCTGGCGACTACAGCTCTGGCTGTTTCGGTTGCTCTGACGGTAGGTAATCTGATCAATCCGGGTGTGGGACTTGATATGAGCTCTATTCAGTCCTCCGCTTCCTCTGTGGAGACTATGGAGGCGACCTCTCTTACGGATACCATCCTTAATATCATTCCGGACAATCCGATCAATTCCCTGGCAAGCGGAACCATGCTTCAGGTTATCGTATTTGCCCTGATCGTGGGTGTGATCCTTGCGAAAATGGGAGAGCGCGCAGAGACAGTAACGCCACTTTTTAGCCAGTTCAATGATATCATGATGGAGATGACCATGATGATCATGGCACTTGCACCGATCGGTGTATTCTGCCTTATCAGCAGAACCTTTGCAAACATCGGTTTCAGCGCGTTTATCCCGCTGGCAAAATATATGATCGGTGTTCTCCTTGCGCTGGCGATCCAGTGCTTCGGCGTATACCAGATCCTGCTGAAGATCTTCACAGGACTGAATCCGATAAAATTCATCAAGAAATTTTTCCCGGTTATGGCATTTGCATTCTCAACAGCTACATCCAATGCCACGATCCCGATGTCCATTGATACCCTGTCCAAGAAAGTGGGTGTTTCCAAGAAGATCTCTTCATTTACCATTCCTCTTGGAGCTACTATCAACATGGACGGTACCTCTATCATGCAGGGTGTTGCCGTAGTATTTGCGGCACAGGCTTTTGGTATCCACTTAAGTCCGATGGATTATGTGACAGTTATCGGAACTGCAACCCTTGCTTCCGTAGGAACTGCCGGTGTACCAAGTGTTGGTCTTGTTACCCTGACTATGGTATTTAACTCAGTAGGTCTTCCGGTTGAGGCCATTGGTCTGATCATGGGTATTGACCGTATCCTGGATATGACCAGAACAGCAGTTAACATTACCGGTGATGCAGTCTGCACAACCATCGTTGCACACCAGAACAATGCACTGGATAGAAAAGTGTTCAACGAATCAAACTAAATATCCGGTTCAGAAAAAGATCCGACCCTTTCGGGTGAGATAAAAAACGAAAAACGGCTGTACATATCGTAAGAACGATATGTGCGGCCGTTTTTTAACGAAATCAGGTAAGTCCCCTGCTTATTCCTGTTCCAGAACACCCATGACAGAGGGTAGTTCCAGCTGCTGATAGGTGTGAAGGATCTTTTCCAGCTCAAAGATAGCAGGGGTAAGAAACTTATTCTTGTGATAGACCAGCTTGAATTTCCGGTTCCATTCCCCTGCTTCGTTGCAGAAGACCCGGACTGAACGGTGACGGATCTCATGATGCATAAGACGGATGGACATAACAGAGAGCATCTGGTTATACAGCACTGCGTTCAGCAGTGCCCGCGGACTGTTGGCTTCCCAGGCAGTTCGGATCTTCAGATCATGGCGAAGGGTGTAATCCTCAAAAAGCTGTCTGGTACCGCTTCCATATTCCCGGACTGCAAATTTCTGGTTGTTCAGCTCCTGGACATGGATGCGTCCTCTGCGGTAAAACGGATGCTTTTTTCCGGCGGCAAGGACCAGACAGTCGTCGATGATGGGAAGAACGACAAGGTCCGGGGAATGGATCTCACCTTCTACCACAGCAGCGTCCAGCTCAGAACGCAGAAGCTTCTGTTCGATATTTTGCGTGTTGGTGACAAAGGAGTAAACGTCAAGGTCCGGGATTTTTTTCTGCAGATCCAGGATAATGGATGGGGTCAGGCAGGTTCCCACAGTGAGGGTGGAGCCAAGCTTCAGGGTGGAAGACTGTCCCTGGTTCTGCATCAGCTCTTCCAGCTGCTGAAACTGGCGGATCATTTCACGGGCATGGGGAAGAAGAAGCTTTCCCCGTTCTGTGAGATAAAGCTTTTTTCCAAGACGTTCAAAGAGAAGGCCGTTATAATGAGCTTCCAGCTCACGGACGGCCTGACTGACTGTTGGCTGGGAAAGATAAAGATGTTTGGCAGCAGCACTCATGGAGCCCTGTTCCGCAACGGCCGCAAAAACAGTGAGATGGCGGATGGTCATATGGAATCTCCTTTTATTGTAAATTGGTATATAGGTAAAACCTATCATTTTTATAAAATAATATCATTTCTCAAATACATCTTCAAGTGGTATAGTAGGAAGTACGTGAAAACGATTTCAACATTGCAAAATACAGGGCAACGATACCGTGGGAAAGTATCGGAATGCCGGTGAGACCAGGAGGAGGAAATATGTCAGCATTAACTGTAAGCAAAGAGGAAGAGAAAAGACTGAAGGGGCAGGGTTTTTTAAATAACCGGGGAACCGATGAATTTTCTGCACGGGTGATCACTGTAAACGGAAAGGTGACAGCGGCACAGCACAGATGTATGGCGGAAGCAGCAGAGAAATTCGGCAACGGAAATCTTACCTACACGACCAGGCTTTCCGTGGAGGTCCAGGGAATCCCCTACGAAAAGATCGAAGAGTTTCAGGAATTTATTGCGAAGGAAGGTCTGGAGACAGGAGGAACAGGAGCAAAGGTCCGACCGGTAGTATCCTGCAAGGGAACCACCTGTCAGTATGGACTTCTGGATTCCTATGCAATTTCAGAAGAGATTTTCCGGAGATTCTATAAAGGCTACCGTCAGGTTGCACTGCCGCATAAATTTAAGATCGCAGTAGGCGGATGCCCGAATAACTGTGTGAAACCAAATCTGAATGATGTGGGGATCATCGGACAGAGGATCCCGCACTTTGACAGCGAGGCATGCAAGGGCTGCAAAAAATGTGCCATTGAAGCTGCATGTCCAAACAAAGTGGCGAAAGTCGTTGACGGGAAACTGCACATTGATGAGGAGCTTTGCAGACACTGCGGAAGGTGTGTGGGAAAATGTCCATTCCATTCCATCCCGGACGGTACCTACGGATTCAAGATCTATATCGGTGGACGCTGGGGAAAGAAAATTTCTCATGGAAAGGCCCTGAACCGGATCTTTACGTCAGAGGAAGAGGCACTGGATGTTATTGAGAAGGCAATCCTGCTTTTTAAGGACCAGGGATTAAAGGGAGAACGTTTTGCCGAGACTATAGAACGAATTGGATTCGAAAATGCAGAAAAACAATTATTGGAAAAAAATCTTCTGGAAAGAAAAATGGAAATTTTGTCCAAATAGAGATATAAAAAACTTCCTATTATATAAGCTGTCTGAAACTGAAAAAATGCGAGCAATAATATAAAAAATTTTTATCCCATTTATATAAATTTTTATTATATCACAATATTAACAAAAAACTAAGTGAAAATTCTATTTGAAATATGCAAAATAATGTGATAAAGTATTAACAATACATGAACGGAGGTAAAAAGAGTGGAAAACTACATGTATTTGGTGCCGGTGGCAGCAGTACTGGCACTTCTGTTCGCAGCATACCTTGCAGCGAAGGTCAGCAAGCAGGATGCAGGAACAGACAGAATGAAGGAGATCGCAGGTGCGATCGCAGAAGGTGCCCGCGCCTTCTTAACAGCAGAGTACAAGATCCTGGTTATTTTTGTAGCCGTACTTTTTGTACTGATCGGAATCGGAGTTGGAAGCTGGGTAACAGCAATCTGCTTCGTAGTAGGTGCTCTGTTTTCAACAATCGCAGGATACTGCGGTATGACCGTTGCAACAAAGGCTAATGTAAGAACAGCAAATGCAGCAAAAGAGGGAGGAATGAACAAGGCTCTTTCCATTGCATTCTCCGGCGGTGCTGTTATGGGTATGTGTGTTGCAGGTCTTGGTGCACTGGGTGTCAGCGTTGTGTATATCATCACAAAGAACGTTGACGTACTTTCTGGATTCAGCCTTGGTGCTTCTTCCATCGCACTGTTTGCACGTGTTGGTGGTGGAATCTATACAAAGGCAGCTGACGTAGGAGCTGACCTTGTAGGTAAGGTTGAGGCAGGAATCCCGGAGGATGACCCTCGTAATCCGGCTGTTATCGCGGATAACGTAGGTGATAACGTAGGTGATGTTGCCGGTATGGGTGCAGACCTTTTTGAGTCCTATGTAGGATCTCTGGTATCTGCCCTTACACTTGGTGCGGTAGCCGGAGCAGTTTCCGGTGTTCTCTATCCGCTGGCTATTGCAGGCTGTGGACTGATCGCATCCATCATTGCAACATTCTTTGTAAAAGGTGATGATAATTCCAATCCGCAGAAAGCCCTCACAAGAGGAAGCTATGTATCTGCAGCACTTGTTATCATCGTGTCCCTGATCCTCAGCAAGACTCTCTTCGGAGACATGAAGGCAGCCATTGCTGTGATCGCAGGTCTTGTTGTCGGTGTCATCATCGGAAACATTACAGAGTATTACACATCTGCAGATTATAAACCGGTTCAGGGAATCGGCGAGCAGTCTGAGACAGGTGCAGCTACAACTATCATCAGTGGTATCGCAGTAGGTATGAAATCTACAGCATTCCCGATCCTTCTGATCTGTGTTGGTATTTTTGTAGCATACGGTGTGGATGGATTATACGGAATCGCTCTTGCAGCAGTTGGTATGCTTTCCACAACAGGAATCACAGTTGCCGTTGACGCGTATGGACCCATCGCTGACAATGCCGGTGGTATTGCAGAGATGTCAGGTCTGGATGAGTCAGTTCGTGAGATCACAGATAAGCTTGATTCTGTAGGTAACACAACAGCAGCTATGGGTAAAGGCTTCGCAATCGGTTCCGCAGCTCTTACAGCGCTTGCTCTGTTTGTATCTTATGCGAATGCAGTAAATCTGGATGCAATCAATATCCTTGCTCCTCGTGTTACGATCGGTATCTTTATCGGTGGTATGCTTACATTCCTCTTCTCGGCCTTCACAATGGAATCCGTTTCCAAGGCTGCTTACAAGATGATCGAGGAAGTAAGACGCCAGTTCCGTGAGAAACCGGGTATCATGAAGGGGACTGAGAAACCGGATTACAAATCATGCGTTGCGATCTCCACAACAGCAGCTCTTCACGAGATGATGCTTCCTGGAATCATGGCGGTCGTTGTTCCGGTTATCGTAGGTGTTGTTCTTGGCGTTGAGGCTCTTGGAGGACTTCTTTCCGGTGCTCTTGTAACAGGTGTACTGATGGCGATCTTCATGTCCAACGCAGGTGGTGCATGGGATAATGCAAAAAAATACATCGAGACAGGTCATCATGGCGGAAAAGGCAGCGAGGCGCACAAAGCAGCCGTTGTCGGCGATACAGTCGGCGATCCGTTCAAAGATACATCAGGGCCTTCCATTAACATCCTGATCAAGCTTATGACTATTGTATCACTGGTATTTGCTCCTCTGTTCTTATCCATCGGAGGACTTCTGTAAATATCATTTCAGAAAAAAAGTAAACCCATATTATATAAAAAAGCTCTTTGCAGAGAAATCTGTAAGGAGCTTTTTGTGCGACAAGCGGCTGATCTGTACGGATAGGTCGTTGAATCCTGGATTAAGGCTCATGCTTCTTTTTCCGGATTTTCGGTCCGTTCTGCCTGTTCGATCAGTGTCTGGTTTACATCATCTTCATAGGTACGCATCTGTACCTGCATGGGTGTGGGATCATCGCTCAGTTTCAGATGTCCGAAATGATTAAAAAAGAGCAGTACACCAAGGCCGATCCCGACAGAGTAGGAGAACTCCAGAATGGTAAAACCGTCGGAGCTTTTTCCCATGACAAGGGTGTAAAACTGGTCAAAAAGGCTCCCAAGATCCACGTCATTGTTAAAAGTCATAATAGAAAAAGCGGCGCCGAAAAAGGAAACCAGGCATACAAAAAAGATTTTTACATACCGGAAAAGCTTTCCTGTGGCGGAACTGATGCGGTAGGTGATGATGAAATCCGTTTCTCCCATGGGAGAAATATCAATAGATGGTTCCAGCTTCTGGATCTTTTTCAGAAGATCTGACACAGACATGACATAGCGTCCGGGCTTTGTCTCGTCCAGAACCATTACCGGCATGACCCGGAGACGGTTGAGAATCTTTGGATCACTCATGGAAAGGGCGGCAATGTCCTGGAGGTATACATGGGGATTGGTAACTTCGATATTCTGATCCAGCTGAAGATAAAGAGTATCGCTCATGAGAAAAAACTCCTTTCTCGAAACCTTACTTTTTCATTTTCGGCCGGAAGAAAAAACTGGCCAGATAAGAGAAGATCAGGGCAGAGGAAACTCCGGCCGCACAGGCAGTAAAGCCTCCTGTGAAAAGTCCCAGGATACCGTCTTCTTCAATGGCTTTTTTCATTCCTTCCCACAACACATGGCCGAAACCGATCAGGGGAACGGAAGCTCCGGCACCTGCAAAATCCACCAGCGGCTTGTAGATACCAACGGCACTTAATACGGCACCGCTGCACACCAGAAGTACCATCACGCGGCCAGGCATCAGCTTTGTTTTGTCCAGAAGGATCTGGATCAGGGCGCAGATGAGACCGCCGAACCAGAATGCGTTGAAATAATCCATACTTACACCTCCATATGCTCAATGACAACTCCGTGGGCGATACCTGGAATACTGTCACCTTCGTTGAAACTTACCTTGGAAAGAAGGGCGCCTGTGGGCACAAAAAGAATCCGCTTCCATTCCCCGGATACAACTTTTGGAAGGATATAGGAGGCAAGGACTACGGCAGAACAGCCACAGCCGCTTCCTCCTGCGTGAGTATCCTGAGATGGATTGTCATAGATCAGGATTCCGCAGTCTTTATGAATGGGTGAGAGCTGGATGTTCTGTTCGGACAGAAGATCCAGGAGAATTTTTTGCCCGATGCTCCCCAGATCCCCGGTAAAGACGGCATCGTAATCCGAAGGCTTCCGCCCGAAATCTGAAAAGTTCCGGGCAATGGTGTCGCAGGCAGCAGGAGCCATACATCCGCCCATGTTCATGGAATCTTTGAGTCCGTAATCCATGACCCGGCCGGCCGTAAGTCCAGTGATGGCAGCGCAGCCGTTGCCGGAGCGCAGAGGAGATTTTTCCCCGGGAGGGGCTGTGTTCAGAATACAGGCGCCGCTTCCTGTTACAGTCCAGGTGGCAGAAAAGGGCCGCTGATTACCGTATCCCAGAGGAAAACGAAATTCTTTTTCCGCACTTGCAAAATGGCTGGAGGTGGCACATAAGACCCGGGTGCCGAAACCGGCGGTGAGAGCAAGGCAGCCGAGAGACAAGGATTCCCCCATGGTGGAGCAGGCGCCGTAAAGTCCGTAGAAAGGAATTCCAAGCCCGGCGGAACCAAAGCAGGTAGCTGCAGTCTGGGCAAGAAGATCTCCGGCAAACATCAGATGGATATCTTCGGAGTTTAATCCGGCTTTATTCATGGCAAGTGTGGCAGTTTCTTTCTGCAACGTACTTTCCGCGGATTCCCAGGTGTCACAGCCAAACATGGGATCTTCGCAGACCAGGTCAAAAAAATCTCCAAGAGGTCCATCGGCCTCTTTCTGGCTGACGATGGATGCGGCGCTTTCGATATAAAGGGGCTTTGAAAAGGCAATGCTGGATGCACCCAGACGAAGATTTCTGCTCATGATATCACCTCCAGGATTTTTAAGATATAATAGATCACACCTAAGGCCCAGGCGCTTAAGATACCGTAGAGGATTACAGGTCCTGCAATGGTAAAAATCTTGCATCCAATGCCGAAGACCTGTCCTTCTGCCCGGAACTCAATGGCAGATGCAGCCACGGAGTTAGCAAAACCGGTAATGGGAACAAGGCTTCCGGCACCGCCGAATTTTCCGATCTTCGGGTAGATCCCCAATCCTGTGAGAATAACACTTAAGAGGATGAGAAGTACAGAACACCAGGTTCTGGCATCGGAAGTGTCTGCACCGAGAGACTGTGAGATGTTGATAATGACCTGGCCAAGAAGGCAGATCAGTCCGCCCGTGAGAAACGCTTTTGCCATATTCAGGGGCAGACTGTGTGTGGGGGTAAGCTGTTTGACATATTGTTCGTATTTTTTTTCATCAATATTACGCATATGAAAGATCCTTTCGTAAGATGATAGAGAGGCGGTAAGAGTCACATCCAGCCTTTGGCGTAATAAAACAGGGAGCCAAGAGTTTTTCCGGCAGCAATGGAAACGATCACAAGAGAAAGTCCCTGGTTGAATTTCAGCCGCCTGGCGAAGACGGGAAAGACTTTTGCGATTTCCGCCAGTGCCAGAATCCAGCCGCCCAGAAAGATTCCGAAAAAGACTCCACAGACAGCCAGGAAAAAAGGCCCCAGCGGGATCCGGACCGGAAAGAGGGTGACGATAGTTCCGGCAACGGTTCCCAGAAGTGAACTGTCTTCATATAAAAAAATGCAATCAGCGGTGTGAGTGATGCCTGCATAGCGGGGAACAATGGAAAGGCCGATCAGAAGCCCGGAAACCCCTCCTGCCACGATGATACCGGCGCAGAAACCAGTGAAGCATAAAAATGCCTGTTGGAACATGGACGGAACCTCCTTTGTGGATTTCTATGGAAGTAGTATGAGTGAATATAAAATTTTTATGCGGAAATCTTAAAAAACAAGAATATCTGTACATTTTCTGACTTAGATAGTATAATAAAAAAGGCTATAGACAGCGGCGTACAGACGCTGTCTTTCTTAACCAGAAGAAAAAACAGTGTCAGGAGGACGGATATGCAGGATGCTTTTTCACGAATGGAAATGCTCGTTGGAAATACAGGTGTAAAAAAACTCAGCAGGGCGAAGATTGCAGTATTCGGTCTTGGCGGAGCCGGAGCTCAGGCAGCAGAGGCACTTGCACGCTGCGGTGTGGGAAGTCTGACACTGATTGACCATGAAAAAATTTCACTGACCAGTATCAGCAGCCAGATTCTTGCACTTCATTCTACAATTGGTATGAGCAAGGTGGAAGCGGCGAAGAAAAGAATCCGTGATATTGATGAGAATATTCTGGTGCATACCTACGAAACCTTTTATAATGAGGAGACGGCAGGAATGTTTGAACTGCGCTCCTTTGACTATATTGTGGATGCGCTGGGGACTTTGTCCTCCAAACTGCTTCTGATCAGCAGGGCTGCAGAGGCGCGTGTACCGGTTATTTCCTGTATGGATATGGGAAATAAACTGGATCCGTCCAGACTTGAAATTGCGGATATCAGCAGAACGACGGTATGCCCGGTTGCTAAAGTGATGAAAATGGAATTGCGTAAACGTGGAATCCGGAAACTGAAGGTGCTGTATTCCAGAGAAAGGCCTATAAAGGAGAAGCTGTTCAGACGAAACAGAACGGCCGTGAAGCAGCCGATGGAAGGAAATATTTCGTTTGTCCTGGGAACGGCAGGAAATCTTCTTGCCGGGGAAGTGGCACGGGACATTCTGGCAGCGGGAACGACTTTACGCAGCTGAAAGAGAATATAGATGATACAGGAAATAAAACAGAAAGACTGAGGAACAGAAAAAGTGAATCAAGAAATCAGAAAAATGTTCTGCGATCTTCTTGGAGAAGACCGTGTTTTTACAGAAGAACTTATGAGCCAGCATACTACTTTTAAGATTGGAGGACCAGCCGATTATTTTCTGGTTCCTGAGAAAAGTGAGGATGTAGGAGCAATCGTCAGACTCTGCAAAAAAGAAGGAATTCCATATTTTATTCTTGGAAACGGAAGCAATCTTCTTGTTGGAGACGGCGGTTATCGTGGAGTAGTGATTCAGATCTACAAAAACATGTCTGCCGTAAAGGCTGAGGGCACGACAATTACCGCACAGGCAGGGGCATTGCTTTCTGCAGTGGCAGCAGCTGCGAAGAATGCATCTCTTACAGGCTTTGAGTTTGCAGGAGGGATCCCGGGAACGATCGGCGGTGCGGCAGTGATGAATGCAGGTGCATATGGCGGGG
>OGPZ01000865.1_pt1 | contig 24441 bp, 23 predicted proteins | sample 1553111 | NCBI WGS metagenome assembly OGPZ01 (sample SAMEA2579968, study PRJEB22360) | human gut metagenome
TCCGCAGAAATGCTGCTATCCAGCATACTGAATGAAGGCTTTGCCAATCGTGCGCTTTTTCTCCAGAGAATTTTGGGAACAGTTTGCGAGCAGGCCGGTCCTTATTCCCTGATCGGTATCAATATGCACGCGTTTTCTTCTCGAGTCTCCGGAGAGCGGCATTTCAAGGCACGTTTGGGAACGATCTTTCCAAAGGCGTGGTCCCTGTTTTTCCGAGAATATGTGGTCTTACTGGTGGAGTGCGGACAAAGCAGGCAAATTCCGCAGGACGGATTGCAGCAGTTGGAGGGATACCTGTCAGAGCATGATCTGTACGCCGGTATCAATGATACATTCTCAGACCTGTATGAGATCCGGCGTTACTTTAATCAGGCTGCCATGGCAGAAAAAATGTCTCATATGACAGAATGTCAGATGATCCTTCATGAGATGGATGATCACGCCGCTCTGAAAGACGCACTGGAAGAAAGCACTCTTCTGATCAACGCTACTTCTGTGGGAATGGTTCCGGATGTGACCGGCACAGTCATCCCGGACAAAACTCTGTTCCATCCGGAACTTACGGTAGCCGATGTTGTGTATGAACCAAGAGAAACAAGACTTCTTAGAGAAGCCCGGGAAGCCGGATGTCCAACCTTTAACGGAATGTACATGCTGCTTCACCAGGGCGTAAAAGCATTCCACATCTGGACCGGACTGGATATGCCGGTTGAGATTGTAAGAGAGAAATATTTTAAATAATCCATCCCTGTTAATACACGATCCGCATATTAATTCCCTGTGGGAAATCTCCGTATTTTTCTCCGAAGAGATTGATTCCGCCCTGATTTATGGCATCCGGGCGCACTCCGATCCTCAGAGAAATATACGGTTTTCCTGACAGGCGCACGGTTTCCAGTATATTCTCATCGTTCACCTTAATCTCATTGATGTAACATCCATCTTTTCGCAGAGAAACTCCTGTCATAAATCCATACTGCGTCAGACCTATGGGCCATACATTTGGTGTCAGTCTTCCTCTTCTTGCTCCCAGATCTCCCGGACATGTATAAGTCCCAATCTCTGTTCCATTAACTGAAAAAGTAATATCCGACGGCCACTGGGCATTATATCCAGGTGCTTCCGAACAGAGTTCCATGGAAAAATTCATCTCCCGGATGTTCCAGAGGGGATTTATTTTGTTGGGAAAACGATATTCTATATATCCCCGGCTGAACCAGATCAGCTGCGCCTGCTGCCTGTCCGTCGAATAAAAAGACCTTGGATCATCAAAAGTATCAATTACCCCGTTCATTCCCGCCAGGCCACAGGAAGGTTCCACCTGAAAATCTGTATAATTTCCAAGGGGCATCTGGTATACCAGCGTATTTTCCGCCGCGCTGATATCCGTATCATACGCTTCCAGATGAAACGAAATAAAATCGCACATGCAGACTCTCATGGAGCCATGAATTCCCGGCTGGCTTTCTGTAGATACCAGATGAGCATCCTCCAGACAGCGGATATGCAGCGCTGTTGAAGATAACGGGATTCCCAGTCTCCTGGAAATTTCCTGCAGTGACAACGGATGCACCTTTATCAGATTCAAAATATCAATCCGTACCGCTGAAGACAGCGCCTTTCCGATTGCTGTGATCCATGGTTTGTGACTCTCTGTTGACAGGTTCAGTTCCAGTTCCTTTTCCGTTGTAATTCCCTGACTGATTCTTTCTTCCGCCATTCTTTTTCCTCCGTTTCAAGATTCATGTAATGAATATCTGCTTCTTTTCTTATTTATTTCATTATTTATGTAATAAACATCATTTTTTCAAAAATATATACAAATTGCATTATACATTCTTATTACAATCGCAGATTTGCGTCATTTTGCATTAAAACCATTGATTTTTTTGAATTTTGCAACTACAATTATGAGTATAAAAAAGAGAAAAAACTTTTTGAAGCTTCGTTTTTTCTTCTCTTTCCAGTAATTATGTAATAAATTTATTAACCCTATTATATGGCAGCCAACGTAACCTGACAACATTCTTTTTTATATCCCGGGCAATACCCATTACGGATATTTCAATATTGATTTTACTCAAAGAAAGGATTTAACTCTATGAGAAATGAATATCCGCGCCCTGATTTCATCCGGGAGAAATGGATGCCTTTAAATGGTACCTGGAATTTTCAGGACGGAACCGACAAAACTCCCGTAAAAATCCAGGTTCCCTTCCCGCCTCAGAGCAGACTCAGCGGGTTTCAGGAAGAACTTACTTCTGACAGAATTACCTATCAGCGGAATTTTTTTATCCCGGCAGAGTGGATCGGTCAGAGAATTCTTCTTCACTTCGGAGCTGTTGACTACAAATGCAGCGTATTTATCAACGATCATTGTGTTGGCTTTCATGAAGGCGGTCAGTCCTCCTTCACCTTTGATATCACAGATTTTCTTTCCGGAGGTGAAGAAACACTCACCGTGGCAGTTACCGATTACCTGCACGATGAGACCGTTCCCAGAGGCAAACAGTTCTGGAAATCATCCGGCGAGTTTATCTGGTACACACAATCCAGTGGCATCTGGCAGTCCGTATGGCTGGAGCCGGTAAATGAAGCCCACCTGGAATGGATTCATTTTACTCCGGATATTGATCAGGGTACTGTAGAAATCACTTATTCTCTTTCCGACTGCACTGTTTTTCCATGTGAACTGGAATGGGATATCCGGTTTAAGGACCATCCGGTTTCTCACGGTTCCCTTACCGTTTCCGAAAAACGCGGAAAGATAATTGTTGATATTTTCAAAAACAAAGCACTGCGCGGTTCCTTCCACTTTACCGGATGGTACTGGTCTCCGGAACATCCGAATCTTTTTACAGTAAGTGCACTTCTGAAATCCAGAAATATCCTTCTGGATCAGGTGGAAACTTACTTCGGAATGCGTAAAGTGCACGTCCACGGTGGCAGAGTTTATCTTAACAATCAGCCTTATTATCAGAAGCTGCTTCTGGATCAGGGATACTGGAAGGACGGACTTGTTACCTCACCTTCCGAAGAAAACTATATCCAGGATATTCAGAAAGCCAAGGAAATGGGATTTAACGGCTGCCGCAAACATGAAAAAGCGGAAGATCCTCTCTTTCTTTACTGGGCCGATAAACTTGGATTTCTCGTATGGGAAAGCACAGCCAGTTTCTGGAGTTTTTCTCCGCAGTCAGCAGCTGTTTTTTCCCAGGAATGGACCCATACCATACAGAGAGACTACAACCACCCCTGCATTATTCTGTGGAACATGATGAATGAAAGCTGGGGGGTTCCCAGACTTTACGATAACACACAACAGCAGCATTTTGCGCGGTCTCTGTATCATCTGGCTCATGGCCTGGATCCTTCCAGACTTGTAATCGCCAATGATGGATGGGAAATGACGGAAAATGACATCTGTGCATTTCACTCCTACAAACACGGATCTCCGGATAACCCGGATGCTCAGGCCGCATTTTCTCTGGGACTTCAATCTCTTTCCGGACTTGAAAGCCTGGTAGAACGACCGCTTTTTGCAGACAGCTTTGTTTATGAAGGGCAGCCGGTTATGCTTACAGAAGCCGGAGGAATTTCCCTTAAAACAGGAAAGGATAAAAAAAGCTGGGGCTATTCTGATACAGACAGCGAAGAAAGTTTTCTCGCAGCTTACAGCCATGTAATCCGATCCATCTACGCTTCTGATCTGCTTTGTGGTTTCTGCTACACACAGCTATCTGATATCCAGCAGGAACAGAATGGGCTTCTCGATGAAGATCATCAGTTCAAAACAGATCCGAAAAAAATCAAAGCAATCAACGATTCCAGGGAAACGACAACCTCATTTTCCACCATTGAAGACTATTAAAGGAGGCCTCTATGAAAAAAACAATTTTTGTACTTCGGGATGCCTGCCAGTATGAAGCCGGCACACGAAATCTCGGATATCTGGAACATCTGATTGATTACAAAAAAGGTGCCAAATATAAAGTAAAAGGAGAACTTCCTTCTCTTTCCAGACCTATGTATGCAACGCTTCTTACAGGAACTCCGGTCTTTTCCCATGGGATTACGACCAATGATACCCTGAGGACCCTGGACTGTGACAATGTTTTTTCCCTCTGTCAGAAACAGGGTGGAAAAACCGCAGCCGCCGCTTATCACTGGTTCGGAGAACTTTATAACCACATTCCATTTCGCATTGACCGTGAAAGAATACAGCTTCAGTCTTCCGAAACCATTAATTCCGGAATTTACTACTGGGATGACACTTACCCGGATTCCCATCTTTTTGCTGATGGCGAATTTCTCCGGCAGAATCAGAACCCGGATTTCCTCCTGATTCATTCTATGGCAATTGACGATCAGGGACATAAGCACGGATCCGGTTCAAAAGAATACGAAGAAGCCATCGCTATTGCAGGGCATATGATCGCCAATCTGCTTCCCACATGGAGAGCCGCAGGATACCATGTGGTTGTCACTGCAGACCACGGCATCAACGAACTTGGCATCCACGGAGGAAACGATTGTGCACAGCGTGATGTTCCACTTTATATTTTCAGCGATCAGGTATCTGCCGGTCGATTTGAAAATCAGTATATTTCACAGCTTTGCATTGCCCCGCTTCTGTGCCGGCTTCTTGATATCGAGCCATCCCCGGATATGATGGCAGAGATTCCGATCAATATGGCAGATGCTATTTCACTCATACCATAACAAAGGAGGGTTTAACTATGAGAAAACGTAACTTATCTTTAATGAGCACTGTACTTGCAGCCGCACTTTCCGCATCCATGCTGATCTGTGCCATTCCTGTCAGCGCTGCGGACGCTTCAACCGTTGTTTTAAACGGCGAAGAAATGAGTCTTGATGACCTGATCAAAAACGCCAAAGAAGAAGGGGATCTGCAGTCTGTGGGAATGCCTGATGACTGGGCAAACTGGAAAGGTTCCTGGGATGCAATCACAGATACTTACGGAATCACCCACGGCGATGTTGATATGACTTCCGCAGAAGAACTCTCCCAGTTTGCAGCTGAAAAAGATGATCCTACAAAAGATATCGGTGATATCGGCCTTTCCATGACACCGGAAGCCATCAAACAGGACGTCATCGGCACCTACAAAGCTTCCACCTGGGATTCCTTCCCGGACTGGGCAAAAGATCCTGACGGCCGCTGGATCATGACCTACACCGGATCTCTTGCCTTCATCGCAAACACAGAGTTTACCGGTGGAAAATGCCCAACATCCTGGGAAGATGTAAAGAGCGGGGATTATCTGGTATCTGTCGGAAATGTTCTTGGCGGTGCCGCATCACAGGTTGCTGTATTATCCTGTGCGATCGCCAATGGCGGTTCCATGGATAATGTTCAGCCAGGAATTGATTACTTTAAAGAACTGGCCAAAGCCGGACGTCTTGACACCGGTGACACCACATCTGCCCGTCTCGCAAGCGGTGAAATGGTCTGCTGTGTAGGTAATTATGATTATTCTGTCCTTGCATGGAGAGATAACATTGTAGCAGAAAATCCAACCATGGAACTCGATATCACAATCCCGTCTGACGGTTCCGTAACAAACGGATACGCTCAGATCATTAACAAGTACGCTCCTCATCCAAATGCAGCAGGTCTCGCCATTGAATATCTCTGCAGCGACGAAGGTGCCATCAACCGTGCAGAAGGATATGCACGTCCGACCAAACAGGACGTAACACTTCCTGACGATGTAAAATCCAAACTTCTTGATGATGATTTATACAAAAACTGTACAAATATCTCTGATGTTGACGCATTAAACAGCGCATGTGCAGAAATCGCTGAATTATGGGAAAGAGAAGTTCTTCCACTGGTTCAGTAAAAGGGAGGGCTGACAGATGAAAAAAGTTCGTAACCTTCAAAAACTGATACCGCTTCTTCCGCTACTTTTGCTGGCTATCCTGTTTATTTTTCTGCCGATTATAAGCATGATCCAGAAAAGCTTTTTATCACCGGAAACGGGTGCTTTTACATTCAATAATTACAAAACAATCTTTACAGATTCCGTTTATCAGGTAGCAACCAGCAACAGTCTGTATCTGTCCTTTGCTTCCACAATCATTGGACTGATCCTCTCTTTCTTTATTGCCTGGGCAGTCAATGAACTTGGAAAAAACGGACAGAGCCGTATGTTATCCATGTTGAATATGGTATCAAATTTTGCTGGCTTACCACTTTATTTTTCATTTGTAGTTATTCTTGGAAACACCGGAATTTTTGTACTTGCATTGCGTGCCATCGGTATACAGCTGTCTACCGTTTTCCGTCTGTATTCCATCCAGGGGCTTTTGCTGATGTTCATTTACTTTCAGCTGCCCCTGGGCAGCCTGATGCTGGTTCCTGCTTTTCAGGCAGTGGATTCTTCCTGGAAGGAAGCAGCTGAGATCCTGGAAGCTTCCCCGTTCCAGTTCTGGACGCGAATTGGAATTCCGGTAATGCTTCCGAGTCTTCTTGACACCTTTGCACTGCTTTTCGCCAATGCGATCACAGCTTACGCCACAGTTCTTCTTCTGGTAACCACCAGTATTCCTCTTCTTCCGGTAAAAATCACAACCATGTTTACCGGAGAAATGACACCACAGAAAGAAATGGGATCTGCTCTGGCAATCTGGATGATTATCATCATGCTGGCCGTTATCTGTATCTGCAATCTTCTGAAAAAGCTGACGTATAAAGGAGGGGAACAGGTATGAAACGAAGAAAAAAAATGCCTTATGTTATCATTATCCTCGCCTGTATTTTTCTCCTGATTCCATTTGCTGCAACCCTTGTCTACTCCTTTACCATCGGATGGACAAAACTGTTTCCTGCAGGATGGACTTTTAAATACTGGATACAGGCATTTACCGAGCCAACACTGTGGCCCGCTATCCTTCGAGGCGTTCTGATCAGTATTCCGCCGATTCTGATCTGCAACATCGTTGTAATTCTGGCTCTGTATACTTCAGTGGTCTATTATCCAAAACTTGAAAAATACATCCAGACCATCTGTATGATTCCAAATTCCCTGAAGGGTGTAACGATTGCAATTCCTGTACTGGCACTTTATGCAGGCGGAGTAACTTTCTTTTCCAACCGAATGGTAATGCTGGTCTGTATTTACAGTATTTCCATCCTGCCTTTTGTATATCAGGGAATCCGAAACAATCTGCACGGAATCAACGTTACCCGTCTTCTGGAAGCAGCGGAAATCCTGGGTGCCGGAAAATTATACGCATTTATCCGGATTATTCTTCCGAATATGCTGGCCGGTATTCTGGTATCTTCTCTTCTCGCTCTCTCCACAGTTTTCGGAGATTTTGCAGTCATAAAAATCATTGCGGGAAACAAATACGAAACCATTCAGATGCTTCTGTACAACAGCCGTCTGATTGTACTTCAGTATCAGTGTGTAATTGTAATCATCATGTTTACAGTTACTCTGGTTATTTCACAGCTTGTTTTTAAATTTCAGAACAGAAAGAGATAGGTGATATAAATGGCATATATTGAATTCAGAAATGTTCACAAAAGTTTCGGAAATAACGAAGTTCTGAAAGGCATCAATCTTTCTATTGATGAGGGAGAATTTGTCACTCTTCTCGGTCCGTCCGGCTGTGGAAAAAGTACGCTTCTCCGCTGTTTTTCAGGCATGGAGACCGTTACGGAAGGAGAAATTTATCTGGACGGAACAAACATCACCGATTTTACTCCCAAACAGCGAAAAATCGGCATGGTTTTCCAGCAGTACAGTCTGTTCCCCAATATGACTGTGCGCCAGAATGTTGCCTTCGGCCTTCAGATGCAGAAAAAAGACAAACATTTTATTGCGGAAAAAGTAAAGGATGTTCTTCATACCGTAGGACTTTCCGACAAGCTGGACCAGTATCCACGTCAGCTGTCCGGCGGCCAGCAGCAGCGTGTTGCCCTGGCCCGTGCCATTATCATGTAACCGAAAGTTCTTCTGCTGGATGAGCCTTTAAGTGCAATTGATGCCCTGCTGCGAAGAAACCTTCAGGTCGAAATCCGTAAAATTCAGCAGAATCTGAAAATGACTACCATTTTCGTCACACATGATCAGGAAGAAGCCATGGTTATGTCTGACACCATCCATCTGTTTAATGTGGGCCAGATCGAACAGTCCGGATCACCGGCAGATATCTATACCCATCCACAGACAAAATTTGCAGCCAATTTTATCGGACACTATAACATCCTCAGCAATCCGGATCTCAAAAAACTGTGCGGTCTTTCCTCAGACTGTGATTTTGTCGCAATCCGCCCGGAAGCCGTCCTGATTTCTCCGGAAACGTTGAATGATGCCGTGCATTTCCAGGGAAAGATCACCGGTGTGATGCTGCGTGGAACTACCATTTCCTACACCATAGACTGCGATGGTATCGAATTACGGGCAGATACCCTGTTTGAAACCAACCGGCAGCGCAATATGGGCGAAATGCTTCAGCTCCAGATTTTGAAAGAAGATATTCTTCATCTTCATTAATAACTCCTGACTTTACGGAGGTATTCCCTGCAAAAAAACTCCCACCAACAGGCAGCTATAAACAGCTGTCTCTGTCAGCGGGAGTTTGGTTATGTTATTTTATATCTTCTTATTTCTTTTCTTCCTGAACTTCGATCTTACGGATAGTCTTGTTCTTGATCTCTTCTTTGATGAAGCTGATGAACTCGCCCAGGTCTTTCATTCCTTCATCTCCAAGGTAACGGCTTCTTACAGAAACCTTGCCCTCTTCTTCCTCTTTTGCACCAACGATAAGCATATACGGTACTCTCTCAAGACGTGCCTCACGAATCTTGTAGCCCATCTTCTCAGAACGTCCGTCTACAGAGCAGCGGATGCCGGCTTCTTTCATCTGAGCCTCAACCTTCTGCGCATAATCGTTGAATTTCTCGGAGATCGGGATCACACGAACCTGCTCTGGGCAGAGCCATGTCGGAAACATACCGGCATATTTCTCGATCAACCATGCAAGTGTTCTCTCATAGCATCCCATAGATGTACGGTGGATGATGTACGGACGCTGTTTGTCACCGTTCTCATCGATGTAGTACATATCAAACTGCTCTGCAAGAAGTGCATCCCACTGAATTGTGATCATAGTATCTTCTTTTCCGTATACGTTCTTGGCGTTGATATCAACCTTCGGTCCGTAGAAAGCAGCCTCTCCCACATCCTCTGTGAACGGAATGTTCAGCTCCTCAAGCATCTGGCGGATATGGCCTTCTGTCTCTTCCCATACCTCCGCATCCCCAATGTATTTCTCTTTATTTGCAGGGTCCCATTTGGAAAGATGGTATGTTACATCTTCCTCAACACCAAGTACCTGCAAACAGTACTGAGCAAGTGCGATACAGTCTTTGAACTCTTTTACCATCTGGTCCGGTCTTACGATCAGATGTCCCTCGGAAATAGTAAACTGACGAACTCGTGTCAGGCCATGCATCTCACCGGAATCCTCATTACGGAACAGTGTGGAGGTCTCACCGAGACGGATCGGCAGATCACGGTAGCTGTGCTGCTCTGCTTTGTATACATAGTACTGGAACGGACATGTCATCGGACGAAGTGCATAAACTTCTTTGTCCTTCTCCTCATCACCAAGTACGAACATACCATCTTTGTAATGATCCCAGTGTCCGGAGATCTTGTAAAGATCACTCTTTGCCATAAGAGGAGTTTTTGTTCTTACGTATCCACGCTTTGTCTCCTCATCCTCGATCCATCGCTGCAGCTCCTGCATCATGATAACACCGTTTGGCATGATAAGCGGAAGTCCCTGTCCGATTACATCTACAGTTGTAAAAATCTTCATCTCACGGCCAAGTTTGTTGTGGTCACGTCTCTTAGCCTCTTCCATCTGCTCCAGATGCTCTTTCAGTTCATCCTTTGTTGCATATGCTGTTCCATAGATACGTGTAAGCATTGCGTTCTTCTCGCTGCCTCTCCAGTATGCGCTGGAAGAAGAAAGAAGTTTGAACGCCTTAATGCCTTTCACGCTCATAAGGTGCGGTCCTGCGCAGAGATCTGTCCAGTCTCCCTGGGAATAGAAGGAAATCTCTTCTCCCTCCGGAAGATCCTCGATCAGCTCTACTTTGTATGGTTCATTTTTCTCCTTGAAGTATGCGATGGCATCTTCACGGGATTTTGTAAAACGCTCGATCTTTGCGCCTTTTTTGATGATCTTTTTCATCTCTTTTTCGATGGCATCAAGATCATCGCGTGAAAATGGCTCATGATCGAAATCATAATAGAATCCTGTATCAATAGATGGTCCGATGGCAACTTTTGCGTTCGGATATAAGTTCTGTACAGCCTGTGCCATTACATGGGATGCTGTATGGCGGAGAACTGCAAGACCTTTCTCATCTCTTGCTGTAAGGATGTTAAGCTCACAGTCACTGTCAAGAACTGTACGGAGATCTACAACCTCTCCGTTTACCTCTCCTGCACATGCTGCGCGTGCAAGGCCTTCACTGATATCATATGCGATATCGATTACAGATTTTGCTTCTGCATATTCTTTTTTTGATCCGTCTTTTAATGTGATGATCATAATCGTTTCCCCTTTCGTTTTCGATATGGTTTCTATGGTACACAGCGCAGTTTCTGTTCCTGTGAAAAATTTTTTATAAAAAAAATCCCTCACAGTACATCACGCACTGTAAGGGACGAGTTCATTCATTCTCGCGGTTCCACCCTGCTTGCTCTGCTACCCTTTGTCATGCCAGGATATCAAAGCCTCTCAATTATGATGATAACGGAATCACCGGACCGGATTGGGGCCACTCGGAGGTAGTTTTCGACTGTTTCCTGATAAGATGTTTCCAGCACTTCACATCTCTCTCTGTAACATTTCACAGCTTACTCGTCTCGTCAACGTGTTGCTTTATTGCTTTTTCTGTGGTTCATTATAAGCTCATGATTTTTATTTGTCAACGCATGTTGGCAAAATTTTTCAGATTTATACATTCCTGTGTTACTGATCACGGAGCAGGCAGTAACCTCCTGTGAACTACAGATTTCCCATGAGTTTATCTTTAATGACAGCCAGAATCTCTCTTGGAATGTAGATCAAAAGACGCCAGCTTCTGTATCTGGACGGAATCATGGCAACTTCACGGAAACCACATTTTCTGGCAATGGCTGCGCCTCTCCACACATGAAAATTGTTAGTGACAACGCCTACAGAACAGTTGCAGGTTCCAATTTTTCTAAGGCTGAAAGCCAGATTTTCTTTCGTACTGGTGGATTTTTCTTCCAGGATCAGACGGCTTCCGTCAATTCCATGACCTGTAAGATACCGGTACATAGCCTCTGCTTCTGAAATATTTTCCCCGGTACCTTTTCCACCGGAAAGCACTGCCTTCGTCCCGGGATTCTCCTCAAGATAAAGAAGGGCCCTTCTGGCTCGTTCCAGAAGGGCAAGTGTCATCCGTGTTCCGTCCACATGGGCACCTAACACGATAATGTAATCCAGATTCTTCTTTACGCTCATTATCTTCCGCAGCAGTATTTGTATTTCTTGCCGCTTCCGCATGGACACGGATCGTTTCTTCCGACTTTATGTGGTTTCACAACTGTGCCGGATTTCTTCTGCTCCATGTAGAGAGCTTTCTTCTTCTCTTCTGTGAAGATCTTATCCCACTGAGGAAGGTTGTACAGCCAGTCAGCCTTAGCATCTACCATGTTCTTGTAGAGAGCTTCTTTATCGAATGCAAGGTTAACCTTGGTGTTCTCATCCATAGTTTCAATCGGGTTCGGAACCTTCAGGCTGTCGTTGATTCCGTCAAGGAAACCAACCATAGTCATAACGTCCTGGCCGTATTTCTCAGCAAGCTCTTTAACGGTTCCGGAAACAACCTCATCCGGGTTCTCCAGAAGCTGCTCGTAAATGTTCTTCTCAATGTTAAAATAAGTTGCCCAGAAGCGCTGAAGCTTATTCTTATCTGCATTCTGATTATAAGCAACGGAACGCCACTGCTCAAGAATTGTCATATCGCTCATTGTCTGATCCTCTTTTCCAAAATTTTAAATGAGTAAAGCGGACATTTACATTCCGCTTTATGATGTGCGTTTATTATAGCATCTTTTCCACAAAAACACAAATTATAATATCATAAAATCCTATAATTTTATATATAATTTGTATAATAAACACAGCTTCAGGATATACTTTTTATATCCTCCCCTTTAGACGCAGAGGGCTTCGCGATGGTGCAGGTTCTCTGCGTTTCTCTTTTTACACCGGAGGTTATTTCACGCCAAGTTTTTCAAGCTCTTTTGCCGCCTGTTTCAGGTTTTCGAACTGAATGGTACGGATTCCTGCTTTTCTGGCCCCTTCACAGTTGATGGCCCGATCGTCCATAAATACTGACTTCTCCGGTTTCAGATCATAGCGTTTCAGAAGTGTCTCATAAATATCCACTTCCGGCTTAATCTGCTGTACATCACAGGAAAATACCACTCCATCCATATATTTCAGGAACGGCATATCCTTCTTTGTGCGATCCAGCATATAAGTTCCGTAATTGGAAAGAACGTAGAGATGATATCCCTGGTTTTTGAGATATTTTACCCAGGTTTCCGCATAGTCATAGAGATGCATGCATTCCGGGTCACGTCGTACCACCTCACGGATGTCTGCCTCATATTCCGGCGCACTTTCTACAAATTTATCCACATACCAGGATTCCTCATGGAGTGCTCTGTCCTGCTCCTCCCAGATTGGATTTCGAAATGTTGCATCTGCGATTTTTTGATATTTCTCTTCCGGGAAGTTGTAGCTCTTCAGATACTCTTCCCAGTCATATCCCATCAGCACATTTCCCACATCAAAAATAACATTCTCGATCATACGGTCCTCATCCTCCTTTGGTTTCTTAGGTCCCCAGATCCGGTACGCCATCCAGAAAACATAAGCCACGATCGGTACCAGCACAGCTGCCGCAAAAGCGCCACGGAACAGTGTCTGTGAGCTCTCACTATTGCCCCATACAAACACCATTGGAAGGCAGAATATGAGAAGCAAAAGAACAACACCTGCCAGTGCCGCAATTCTTTTAAAATTTTTCATTGAGATTCCTTTCACATGATATGTCAGTTATTACAGGCATCCTTATCTTCATCCACTTAGCAATTAACAAAAGGGCGCCGGAGAAATTTCCCCGGCGCTGCCTGTCGTAATCCTGTCACAGTAAATGATTATCTGTAAATGATGTCGTTTCTTCCTGGTCCGTTTGAGATCATGGTGATCGGGAATCCGATGTGTTTCTCTACGAACTCTACATATTTTCTGCAGTTCTCCGGAAGATCCTCGTATTTCTTGATTCCACGGATATCGCATTTCCATCCCGGAAGCTTCTCAATAACCGGTTTTGCTTTCTCAAGCTGCACAGTTGTCGGGAATTCTGTTGTTACCTCTCCGTCGATCTCATAGCCTGTGCAAACCGGGATCTCATCCAGATATCCCAGAACATCCAGTACTGTAAAAGCAACGTCTGTAGCTCCCTGGAGACGGCATCCGTATTTGGATGCAACACAGTCGAACCATCCCATACGTCTCGGACGGCCTGTAGTAGCACCGAACTCACCACCGTCACCGCCACGTTTTCTCAGCTCATCTGCTTCCTCGCCGAAGATCTCGGAAACAAATGCACCTGCTCCGACTGCGCTGGAGTAAGCCTTGCATACGGTAACAACCTTCTTGATCTCATATGGAGGAAGGCCTGCACCAATAGCGCCATAAGCAGCCAGTGTGGAAGAAGATGTAACCATAGGATAGATTCCGTGATCCGGGTCTTTTAAGGTTCCAAGCTGTCCCTCAAGAAGAACCTGTTTTCCCTCTTTCAGTGCATTCCAGAGATAGAGCGATACGTCGCATACGTATGGCTCAACCATCTTCTTGTATTCCATCAGCTCATTCATGATGTCTTCCGGTTTCAGAAGTGGTTTATGATAAAGGTGCTCAAGTGTTACGTTCTTGGTCTCACAGATACGTGCAACCTTCTCTTTCAGTGCTTCCTCATCAAAGAGCTCGCTTACCTGGAAACCGATCTTTGCATATTTATCTGAATAGAATGGAGCGATTCCTGACTTTGTTGATCCGAATGACTTACCTGCAAGTCTCTCCTCCTCGTACTCGTCGAAGAGAATGTGGTATGGCATAACCATCTGTGCTCTGTCAGATACAAGGATCTTAGGCATTGGCACATTTCTGTCTGTGATAGACTTTATCTCCTTGAAAAGAACAGGGATATTGAGTGCAACACCGTTTCCAATGATACTTGTTGTGTGACTGTAGAACACTCCTGATGGAAGTGTATGTAAAGCAAATTTACCATAGTCATTGACAATTGTGTGACCTGCGTTGGCACCACCCTGGAATCTTACGATTATGTCTGACTCCTGGCCTAACATGTCTGTGATCTTACCTTTTCCTTCGTCGCCCCAATTGGCTCCTACAACCGCTCTTACCATAATACTTTTCCTCGCTTTCGCAGCATTTTGAAATATTTTCTGATATCCGTATTGCAGCTGTTCAAATGCTTCTGTTTTATAAATTATTCATAAGCCAAATAACCACAATACTTTCTTATTATAGCACTATTATGTCATAAGTAAAATCAATATTATTTATATTTATTATAAGCATACCTTATATTTATCTTTACATTTTGTAGAAACCAACATAAACTGTAAATATAATGGATTTTGTCCACCTCAAACACCATTTTACTTATATTATATATGCATAATTTTTTAAGCAAAATTATTTCAATCGTACCATTATAGAACGGTAAAAAGTCCTGAATTATTTTGCAATAAAACATATTGTTGACACACACATATTAAATGATCTCTATTGAATCTGGAGGAAATTATAAATGAACATAAATTTCGAATATTACAAGATCTTCTACCATGTCGCCAAAGCATCCAGCATATCCGCTGCTGCCAGGGAGCTGTGTATATCCCAGCCAGCCGTAAGTCAGGCAGTCAAAGCTCTGGAGCAGGCGATCGGCATAGAACTGTTCATCCGAACCAAGAAGGGCGTCTCACTGACAAATGCCGGAGAGATCCTTTACTCCCACGTTGCAGCGGGATACGAATCCATCTCCCTGGGTGAACAGCAGCTCTCACAGCTTCTCCACATGGAGACCGGCGAGATAAGGATAGGCGCAAGCGATATGACACTACAGTTCTATCTCCTGCCATATCTGGAGCATTTCCACCAGCTATATCCGGGGATCAAGGTTCATGTCACAAATGCTCCGACTCCCAGCACGATAAATCATCTGCTATCAGGCAACATAGACTTCGGTATCGTCACCAGTCCTCTTCCCGCCGATCCTCACATGGAGATCAAGCAGGCAAGGGAGATTGAGGACATCTTCATCGCCGGACCAAGGTTTTCATATCTTCAGGGCAAAACTCTGGATTACCACGAGCTTGACGAGCTTCCGATCATTTGTCTGGAGCATGACACAAGCACACGCGCATATGTCGACACATTTCTGAGCCATGAGGGCGTGACTCTGCAGCCCGAATTCGAGCTTTCTACCAGCGATATGATTGCCCAGTTCGTCATGAGAAATCTCGGCATCGGCTCCATCATGGCAGACTTCGCCCAGAGCTATATAGACCGCGGCGACCTGTTCCGCCTGCAATTTAAAAAGCCCATACCAAAGCGTCACATGTGTATCATCAGTGACAGGCGCCGTGGTATGAGCGTTGCTGCAAATAAACTTATGGAGTTGTTGTAGGAATCGTCCCCACACCCATATATCATAGTAAAATAGAGCATGTTCGTCCATTTGAACACGCCCTATTCTTATCACATATTTCTATAATCTGGAATCAGTTCATCGCACAGCCCTGTCTCTTCAAGCAGTTCTCTCGATGAGTCGCCGTAAATTCCAACTATATATCCGGCTCCGGCTGCCGCCGCTGCCCGGATTCCCGATGGTCCATCTTCTATGACCATGGTTTCTTCCGGCACTGCTCCGATGCGCTCCATGGCCCGGATGTACATATCAGGAGCCGGCTTAGCATTCATGGTTCCATCGTCGTATGCGCACAGCGTTATGTCAAACCATCTTCCGAGATCAAACTCTTTAAAATAGAATGCGAGATTTGTCATATTTGACCCTGTGGCTATGTTCATATTTATCCCCTGTTCCTTAAGTTTATCAAGGTATGCCACCAGGCCGTCCACCAGCTTGAAGTTTGCAGTATCTTCCATGTACATCTCTCTGTACATAGCCTCCTTCTCCTCGGTAAGTTCAAGTATCCTCTCCTCGGTGAGCGTGCCCTTTCCCATAAGGTATTCCAGAATATCCTTGTTCGTGTGCCCCAGCACATGATGCTGAAACTCCTCCGTGCTCATCTGTCTGCCGGCAAGTTTCTCCGCATAATCCTTCCATGCTATCTCATGATACTTTCCGTCAAATATCATTGTGCCGTTCATGTCAAATATAATGTTCTTTATCTTATTATTCATCTTATTCATCCTCACTAAGCAAATGCTTGTACGTTCCATCTATTCCTATCGCTCCAAGCGGCGCAGTCACCACGATCGCCAGCACGGCAACCGACAATACTATACTACCACAGGCCAGCCCTGCCGCAAGCGGAACTGATCCGATGGCTGCCTGAACTGTAGCCTTTGGAAGATATGCGATGACACAGAACAGCCTTTCCTTCCATGTAAGTGATGTATGTGCCACGCAGATCAGAACACCAACCGTTCTAAATGCCAGTGCGACAAATATCATAAGGAGCGCCGGAAGTCCTGCTGTCAGGGTGTATCTGATATCCACAGCCGCACCCACAAGCACGAACAATATGACCTCCGCTGCAAGCCACAGCTTTCCAAATTTCTGTGAGAGTCTTCCCGACACCGACTCTGGACATTTGAGTTTCAGGACACATGCCATAGCCACCACCGCAAGGAGTCCCGACACCGACACCTTTCCCTCAAGCCATCCCTCTATCGCTATAAGCAGGAACGAAAATCCCAGCACGATGATGACCTTCATGCTGTTTCTCACGCAGTGTTTCCTTGCATAGGAAGTCTCAAAGAACAGATAAAGTCCATATCCAACGTCCACGCCAAGCAGTACTCCAAGCACGATGGATATTGGTATATTCACGAAATCCATGACATGAGCACTTCCGCCCTGCGCCATGCTGAGAAATGTGGTAAAAAGCACTATGACAAATATATCATCGCAGGACGCCCCCGCAAGTATCATCTGCGGAATCGCCTTGTCAGTTCCGTACTTTTTCTCTATGAGATTCACCATTCTCGGAACAACGACCGCCGGTGATACCGCGCCTAGCACCGCGCCCATGACCGCTGCCTCTGTGCGGTTTATTCCAAGTATAACTGGTGCGCACAGTATGTATCCGATGATCTCGAATGATGCCGGAACAAATGATAGCAGCACCGCCGAGCGTCCCGACTTCTTCAGATCCTTAAGGTCAAGGGACAGTCCTGCCTTGATAAGTATGATGATAAGCGCTATCTTTCTGAGATCCGCAGATATGGACAATATGGACGGATCAAAAAAATCCAGCACATACGGACCAAGAACGATTCCAGTTGCCAGCATTCCTATGATGCGCGGCAGCTTAAGTCTCTGGCAGATGGCGCCCATCGCCAGTCCGACGATGAAAATGAGTGCAAGTGATGTCAACATGATAGACAATACCTCCTTAATTTAGCAAATGTATCAAAGCATTTTCTTCTTATGGAAACAAAAAAGCTGACACTTCTGCGACAAAAATAATCGTAGAAGTCATCAGCTATATTAGCAGTTTAGGTTGCCCATTCAGGTTTTCCAGAGGAGAACCTCATTCCCTTTTATAATAATTCTACATCTTTATCCAGCCAAGTGCATTTGCAACAGAGCTGAGCAGGATAATGATGGCAAATACAGGGCAGAGATATTTGATCATGACTACAAATACCTTCTTTCTCCTGAAGGCACTCTCGCCGTGAATTATCTCATCCTCTATCTTATCTATTCCAACTACCCTTGACACAAGCAGGCTTGTGAGGAGTGCCGCTATAGGCATCATCACCGAATTGGTGAGGAAGTCGAACAGGTCAAGGAACTGCATGCCTATGATCTTGATTCCTGCCAGCGGACCGTAGCCAAGGGATGACAGACTTCCAAGTGCAAGCATGATAACTCCCACAAGCACCGTTGCCTTCTTTCTTCCCCATCCAAGCTCATCCTCAAATGTTGACACTGCACTCTCAGTAAGTGCTATGGAGCTTGTGACAGCAGCAAATAGTACGAGCAGGAAGAACACGATTCCTATGACAGTTCCAAATCCCATGTTCTGGAATACTTTTGGAATAGTGATAAACATCAGTGATGGTCCGGCCTGAAGGGTATCCGGATCTCCCCCAGAGAATGCAAATACCGCCGGGATTATCATAAGTCCCGCCATGATCGCTATACCAGTGTCGAATACCTCTACATTTCTGGTAGAATCCTCTATCGCCGTATCTTTCTTCATGTAAGAGCCAAATGTTATAAGTATTCCCATGGCAATGGAAAGCGAGTAGAACATCTGCCCCATGGCAGAAACCACTGTCATCCACGAGAAGTTCTTCACATTTGGCACAAGGAAGTATTTTACTCCTGCAAGTGCACCCGGTCTTGTCACGGAATATACCGCAATTATGACAGACAAAACGATCAGTATAGGCATCATGATCTTGGATACCCTCTCTATTCCATTCTGCACACCGGCAAATATAATGATAAGTGTAAATGCGCAGAACGCCACGAAACACAGCTCCGTTGACACACCATTTGATATGAAATCGGTGAAATATCCATCCTCAGCCAGCAGCTTTGCATTTCCTCTGAAATACTCCACCAGATATTTGATGACCCAGCCGCCGATAACCGAATAGTACGGCACTATAAGCACAGGTATAACGGCATTTATCCAGCCGCCAAACGACAGCCATTTCTTCTTTCCAAATGATTTGAATGCTCCAACCGGACTCTTTCTCGTCATTCGTCCGATTGCCGTCTCCGCAACTATCATCGTATAGCCAAATGTAAGTGCAAGCACGATGTATATTATGAGGAAAATTCCTCCGCCGTACTTTGCCGCAAGATAAGGGAATCTCCATATATTTCCAAGGCCCACAGATGCACCTGCCGCCGCCAGCACGTACCCCAGCTTGCCCGAAAATGAACTTCGCTTACCATTCTTCATATCTTCCATATACCTTCACCATATTTTACCTGGAACTAATCCCCGTAATCTTTCCTTCCACATTTATTTGCATATACATGTGATTCTAACATGACCCGAGAGGAAAAGCCACTATATATTTGAACATCATCCAAACTGCTGACATCTCGCCCTCAACACTCCATTTATTATAATGTCCAACACGTAATATCTTTTATTCCCTACCCTCTATAATTTCTTCTATTTTAAGATAGAAATTCTCAAAGAACTCTCTTTGTTTGGTTGACAAACCATTTATTTTTGCCGCATCGCGATAAAATACTTCCTTTGAGACCGCCTTGGTGTTATCTCCAAAGGCCCTTATCCCCTGTACTACTCCATCAAGATATAAACCATCTTCCTGAAAAATATGTGTCATAGGGAGATCCCCCAGCATATCCATCAGCACAGCTACTTCTGATTCAGCAACCTTCTTTACCCCGATCATAAATTGTCCTTGTTTTCCGGGATGCTTTTCTGCTTTTTTGCACAGAGCAAACGGATACATTTTTATTGGATTTTTCTTTATCCACGCTATTCTCAGTCTCCATTCTACAAATACCCTTTTATCAAACGTGCATACTTATTCTCCGAATCCTCCACAACCTTTATCTTGCCCTGCCTGATGAAATGTTCTATCCTCGCCGCATACCACCAGTCGCCGATTCCAATCGGAACCTGTCCTAGAATATCTCCGATCAGCCTGCACTCCTTAACAGGCTTTTCAGTCAGCCTGTTCCAAATAATAAAATCGTAGAAATCCTCTGACACACTGAGCACGGTTCCGTTTACCACTGCCCTGAGCGGCGCATTTTCAAGTACAAGCCCGCCCCACATCTCCGCATACATTCTTATCTCATCTAATGTGAGTTTCCTCTCATTTCCGAGGAACCCAGCGAATTCCTCCGCCGCCACCTCGCTCCAGCTATGATACGACACTATGACATTTCTCTTCACAACATGCTCTGGCTGCGTAACAACAGACACTTCATTTGGATAGTTCTTCAGGATGCTGCATACATGATAAAATCCGCACCTTGAATACGGAGCGTCACTGTACCATATTCTTACCGGCTCACCACCCTCAAGAAATCTTATAAGCCTTACCAGTTCCCCAGCATACACATCACCAAGTTTCTTAAGTTCATTGTCATATTCCTCATCCTGCTCCCACTGATTCTGGGCATACATTGAGTAGATAAAGTCCCTGCGGTACTGGCTATCCACAGCCTCTCTTATGTAACCCATGTCCAGAATGAAGCCAAGGCAGATCACCTCATCAGGAGAACCCTGTATCCACAGTGGCTGACCATTCTTATATTCCTCATTCTCGCATTTTGCCGCTTTCATGGAACCTGCCGAACTTTCTCCAAATAGTATCTCTACCATAATCTGCTCCTTTTGAACCTCGTTTCTATTTTGTGCATTTATCTGCATCACATTCTTTTACCCATTCGCCCAGTTTATCCTGTAGTAGCTTTTTATCTGGTAAATAAAGCTGATACTTCGACGCAAATATATTTGAATCCTTTGGAAGAGTCAATTCCACCATAGAATCGTCCTTGTCTTGGCAAAGTAGAACTCCTATAGTAGGATTTTCATCCTCCTGCTTTTCATAACGATCATAGTAATTCACATACATCTGCATCTGTCCTAAATCTTGGTGTTTCAGCGAACCTATCTTTAAATCAAAAAGAACAAAGCATCGTAACATTCTATTATAAAACACTAAATCTACCCTGAAATGTTCTTCATTAAAAGTAAATCTTTTCTGTCTGGCTACAAAAGTATATCCGGTGCCCAACTCTAGAAGAAATGACTGCAGATTATTGATCAACCTCGTTTCCAGTTCATTCTCTGAATACTCACTTTTATCCTCCAGCCCCAAAAATTCTAAAACATAAGGATCTTTAACCAAATCAGAAGATTTCTCTATTATCTGTCCCTCCACAGATAGTCTCTGAATCTTATCTTTATCAGTACTAAGTAAAATTCTGTGATACAGAGCACTATCGAACTGTCTCTCTAATTCACGCAAGCTCCAGTCATTCTTTACAGCTTCAATTTCATAAAAATGCCTCTCATCAACATCTTCTATTCGCATCAATTTCAAGTAATGTGACCAACTAAGATAAAATTTTCTTCCCGTGTTAATCGATGGAAGATCCTTGAATTGGCTAAACACTGTTTCGCCAATTTGATCCGCAGAATAAACCTTATAAAATTGACGAATATTTTTTAAATTTCCAACAGAAAATCCTTTTCCAAAATTCTGTGTTAAATAATCAGATAATCCCTTCAAGAGTTGCTGTCCATATGCTGCTCTCCGTTCTCCGCGCTGTTCTTCCTCTACGATTATTCTGCCAATTTCATAATAGGCATATACCATAGTGAGATTAACTGCCGTTTTAGCATTCTTCCTTGCTTGTAACAATACATCAGAAACGCTTTCCAGGAATACATGATCTATGGTAGCAATTTCATTCTTACTCATAATCCACGCTCCTTAATCTTTGTGCTTATTTTATGTATCTCTTGAATACCTTAACAAACAACACTGCTTTGTCTATCATTTCATTCATTAAATAATCATAATTTGAATGGTCGTCGAAATTTAATCCAGGTAACCTGTACATGATACGTGAGGCTTTTTTGTCATCCAGTCTTTGCCAATCTAACTTTAATCCTAACTTAGACTCTATCTCTGTTCTCGACAATTCTAAATGATCGAACAATTCTTTATCATCATTTATATACAACTCAATCACAACACAACTGTCCTTATTTACAAGATTTAATGCAACATGACACCCACTTACCCCTATAGCTATATCATACCAATGATCCGTGGATGCTTTTCTGACATTGAATGGCTTTCCTCTTTCCGCAACTATTTCGTTAAATCTATTCCAGAATTCCAGCCTTTCTGATTGTGATCTATTATATTCACCTGATCCAGATTGAGTTTTGGCATTCTTTATAAATCCATTTGGTTTTTCAACCACTTCAAACTTTGGTGCATAAAGTGAATCTCCAATTTGATATGCATGCACCTCAATCAGGAAAAAATTGATATTCGTGGCAGTATTATTATTAAGCCACTCTATAGCACTTCTATGCTCCTCACGAGCCCCCTTAACAATCCATACAATAACATTTGCATCCAACCCGGAAGCATATGTAATAATTTTGCCAAGATGATCGTGATTTGATGCTTCAAGCTGATTTTCAATGATTACTTTTTCTCCTGTAACCTCATCTTTCCCTACCAAGTCACATCTATATGCACCTACATAAACTTCTTTTTCAACTTCACTTAGCGTTAATCCTATTGTCTCGTTTAGTAATTCAAGGTTCTCTTTATCCGCAAGCCAATTTGAAAAATCATACTGTTCATGTCCCCATAACTTTCTGATATCAACCTCGACCAATTTTCCCATTTTTATAGTTGCCATTTCTTTATCCCATCCTTCACATCAGTATAATTACTTTATCTTTCCCCAATACCACCTATCAGTCTGTCAATCTCCTTATATGCCGTTTCTGTCCGTGCTGAATATGTACCATTCGGAGAATCTCCCTGCATAACAAACAAGATCTCTTCATCAGTTTTCGTGTATAGATCAATTCTGTCAGAATACCAGTTATAAACATGATACGGATATTTATTTAATATGCCATCTATCTTTTCAATGTCACCATCATCATACCAGATAATATCCTCTGCGCAAAACTCAAAACAGGATATTGCCGCCTCATATATCAACATTCCCATCATAAATGCAGACAAACTACTTTCTGCCTGGCCGATCTCATTTACAGTGCCATCCTCATCAGTTTCCACAACATACACAGGTGGATCATCCTCAGCCATATCAGCCCTTCTGATAGCGACCTGATATACTCCCTGGTTCTCATTCAAGATATAAAAATATCCTTTTACCTTCCTTGTCCATTTATACCTGCGCTGAAAATCAAGAGTAATCCAGGGATCATTGCTATGATCAAACAGCTCGCTTGTTTTACCACATTTCTTCCATATCTCATATAGCGTATGTGGGATGCTCTCAAATCCCGCTCTCAGCCCTTTTATCTCCTCATCTGTATATCCTACAAATGACTTGATATTGTATATTTTTTGTAATAAGGCATAATCCATTTACATTTCTCCATAATTCTCATCCCGGTTTTAAGTTTCGGTTTATCAACTCTCAATCCACGATGTCATACCCTGCTGCCGCCAGAACTTCCAGTGCTTTTTGAAAATTCTCCTTCTTCACCATAACATAATCCGTATTGTATGTGGATACTGCAAATATCGAAATTCCGTTATCCGCCAGAACAGATGCGATTTTTGCCAGAATCCCGATCAAAGAAAAGTCCAATACGCCCTGAATGCGGAAGGCCATCCAGCCGTCATCACGCTTTATAACATTTGCCGGCACTTCACTCACCGGGCATACAAGAGACTTTTCCTCATCAGTTTTTCCTAGAAAACAATAATCAGAATCGAGATTCGCATATGTGTAATCTTCCACCTGACACAATGAAAATTCTTCATCAATCTTTTTTATCTCCATGACCTCTCCTTAAATCTATTTTGTAAGCACCTTTTTGCAATATCTATGTGCACCACAATGAGGACAAACTAATTTACGCTTTGTTAATGTATGTGCTCCCATTACATATGACTTCATATCCGGAACAAACCTTGTGTTGCAATCAGGGCATTCAAATGCTCCTGCCTCTCTATCAAGAATACACGCAATCACTATTCCGCCACATACCACTACTAACCCTATTGCGATAAGCAGAACCCTCAGCCAATTCTCCATCTCCAGAATTCCTGACAATAAAAACAATGGAAATGCCGCAACTATCGTAAGTGTCGCGACCATTGCAGACAAAATAATTTTCTTTTTGCTTTCCTGTGCCTCTCTAACTAAATTCACCATATTAACCTCCGCTTTCTTTCGATAATCCTCTTCAGATACTCTTTCGCCAGATAGTAATTCATTCACTGTTATCTCTAATTCATCACATAACGGCAACAGTAATGAAACTTCCGGAAAACCATTTCCCGTCTCCCTTAATTAAAGATATTGTTGGGTAAAAAAGAAAGGTCAGTCGATTT
>OGPZ01000878.1_pt1 | contig 24188 bp, 24 predicted proteins | sample 1553111 | NCBI WGS metagenome assembly OGPZ01 (sample SAMEA2579968, study PRJEB22360) | human gut metagenome
ACGATCCGGTCAATGCTCTCAAAAATATTCCGGCCGTTGATCCATTTGTGGTCGTATGCAGTTGAGGAGGTGATAGTGTAATCATAACCTTTGTTCCGGTACCACTCTGTATAAACTCTGTTCAGAGTAAACGACATGATTGCCAGAACATTGGCGCATAAAGGATGGTACTATATAGATGATACAATATCCGTCCGGCAGTGGGTACCTGCCGGACTTTTCATATAGGAAGTTATTTTGTGTTGGCTTTCATGTGTTCGATCACCTTTTTCCAGGTGTCTGTTCCGCAGATTCCGTCTGATGTGAGTTTCACATTCTTCTGGAATGCTTTCAAAGATGTGTCTGTGTCATTGCCGAAGTCTCCATCTACACTCACGCCGAGCATGGCCTGAAGCATAGATACCGCAGTGCCTTTACTTCCTTTCTGGATCACCGGGAACTGGACTTCGATTTTGTCTGTTAATGTTATGGTACTCTTTGTTGTATTTGTAGTATTGCTCACTGTTGTCTGTCCTTTCATATATACAGCTGTTTTTTTCACAAATTCTGGCCAGCGGCCTTCTGCCTGAATCCGGCGCGGGCAGTTCTTCCTGGAAGCATCGTAGTGTCGTTTCAGGTGGTCTGTTCCCCAGCCGTACTGTTTCAGGAGCTGTGCTGCCAGCTGTTCGGCCTTATCGACCGCTACATAATAGTCTGTCTCCGGATTCACGCAGATCTCAATATTGATAGAATTTCGGTTTGTGATGCCGTATTTTCCTTTTCCATCCCCTACAGCCCAGGCTCCGTCTGCATGGTCCAATGTCTGATAGATAGACTTGGAATCTACATAGTAGTGCACGGTTCCGGCCAGATTGCCGTTCTTCATTGCTGTAGCATGGGCTTTTGCATCCGCTCCCTTACTCCAGTTGTCTGTCTCATGGATTACGATACAGGCAGGCTTGTTCTGGCCGATATAGCAGTTTTTCTTGCTGATCATTTTGATAATGTTCATGTTTCCACTCTCCTTTTCTGTTTTTGGTACCTTAATAGATAATATGCCATTCAGGATGTTGATGATCTTCTGGCCGTAATTCCGGCCAGATGCCCAGCCCTGGCCTTTGGGGTTCTCCTGGATGCCCAAATATTCCACATACTCCGCGCAACCTCTGCTGACGTATGTATAACGTGGATCCACGCATTTCTGCTCCAGTCGATCCGTGCAGGCATATGCCTGAAGGTGCTGAATCTGTGCCCGGATGCCTTCCGCTTGTGTTTTGAAGCTGTTGCCTTTCATACCCGGTTTAGTTACGCCCAGACCGCAAAAATTGTTCTGGGCAAGCGTTACTTCTGACCCACTAAATGTAAAGTCCCCGGTTTCCAAGCAAGACTGGGCAAAAGCAATATCTCCACGAACGTTTTCTGCTGTTCCTTCAGTGATGTATAAAGGAATCATTTTTACGATGGAATCCGGTACCTGCGGATTAACCTTCTTAATATAGATTCTCATCTGTTCAATGCTTGCCTGGGATTTTCCCATAATCTTTAGCATGTTGTTTCTCCTTTACTGATAAGAAAAGAGGACGATCATTCGCCCTCTGAATCCTCTTTTTCTGTATCGATATTTACTTTATCTTCCACCTGAGATTTTACATGCGTTACAAGTGGGATCAGGAATGCCGGGATTGTTACTCCCATATCTTTGATATTCTCCAGAATGCTGATGATCTCGTTGCAGATAATCCAGATTGCTACAATGCAGGCTACTAGGAATGTAAATGGCAATGTGATGCCTGCAGTCTGGGAAGCGTATAAAAGAAGCTGATCAATGATTGCTCCTACGATCACCAGCAGCCACATGCACACCTTTTTCATAATTCCACGGATGCTCTTATATGAGTTGATGTCCTCAGATCTGTATGTAGATGCCATAAGGCCGGTGGCATAATCAAGGACATTGCAAGCTACCATCAGGAGGACTGGCACGGTCAGTACGCCAAGGATGGAGCTGATTAGTGCAAAGATTGCTGTAAAAATTACTTTGATATGATTTTCTTTCATTATTTTTCCTTTCTCCGGTGTTGCGCCAGCGCAATTTTAAATATAAAAATAAGAGCATGGCTCTGCTCTGATTCTTCCCATGAATTTCTCCTAAACAAAAAGAGAGCATTTCTGCTCTCTAAATTACATATTTCATCTATAATGTACATCTACACTTCTTTGCATATGATTTCATCATTAAAATATTAAAATACTGAACCGTAGATACTCCATATAAGCTTGTTATTGTAGCTTTAAACGAAAGAATACGAAAACTTTCTCCATAATCTTTTAAATATAATCTATAACCATTTGAAGTTGAATCGTAATTCATATCGTCACAAACATCTTCATATTCAGATATAAATACAGAATAACCATTCGAATTTATACGGTAATTTCTATCATTAAACTTAATTATTCTTTTATCACATCCTTCAATTTCGATATTATTAATTGGTATATTAGTAATATTATCAAATTTTAATTCCACAAATCTACGTCCGCTTTCTTCCTTTAACCTTATATTGTTTTGTGGTAAATTGACATATGCTTCCTTGTTTTCTCTTTCTTGCATTTTCAACAATCTGTCATTAATTTCATTTGCTTTGTCAGACTGTCGTATTGCTACATATGCTAATAATGACGTGCCAATACAGCTTAAAGCAGTGCCCCAGTAATTCAGCATATCGGCCTCTCCAATATTAGGATTCATCTTTTGCACAATATCCAAGTTAAGAACCGGTAATAAACTCCATCCATGTACTAAAAACGGTCCCAATATCAATAAGAAACATATCATAATCAGTATGTAACGTTTTTTAATTTTCAAAGTAACACACCCTTCCATATTTTTTGTATAAATTATACTGTAGTATATGGAGGATTACAAATGCAGAAAATAGTAAAAAATATAACCTCTCTATTAATTATTTTTATCTTCTGATTCGTCCGTTTCTTTCTCTTTCACATCCATAAGGTCGTTATACTGCTCCTCAGTAATTCTGCCAGTTGCGAAAAAGATGTCAATTTTATTCTTTAAATCATCTGTAAGTCCGTTTCTCTCTTTAAGTTTCAGTAATGTTCTATATAACATAATCATACCTCCAATTCTGTTAATGTTACCGCATATTCGCTGTTGACATAGGCTTCTGCGGATTGTAAATCCATATCGTAAATATAATCACGATTATCGTTGAGTTGCTGTTTTACATAATTCCAACCGTTTGCCATGCTTATTGGATAATTAAACACTGTGTATCCGTCTAACTGTTCTGATGCAATGCTAACGTTGGTAACAGGATAATTAGTGTGAAAATGTCTATAAGTCGTTATTTCTTCCTGAGTGAGCGGTGTCTCAATGGGCGTTTTGAGTATATAATTAATTTTAACTGGTACGGATTTTTCTTTTTGTTCCTTCAAGAAATTAGCAAAATCGTTTGCAGTTGGGAATTTTGCAGATGGCACAAACAAAAAAACCATTCCATTATATGCACATGCTACATTAGTTTTGTACTTGCCATTTACAAAATGTGTGCAAACAACATCTGACTGAGTACTGCCGCTTGCATCATTCAATTGATTATATTGATACCTAATTGTTTCTTCTGTATAATTACCGCCGGCTGGATATGTAGCACTATTCTTTAAAATTTCATTGCCTGAAAAAGAATAAGTTCCAACTCTCTGAACATACACGCCTCTTTCAAAATCAACTTCATCAGATACCCACTTTTGTCCTGTATCATCCATGTAGTTATTGCCCGATCCTACAGGGATTGCATTGAGGACGTATGGAAGGGTGGATGTCTGTTCTTTCTTATAAGGTTCATATGATGTATTGGTAGAGCCTCTTTCAATTTGCGGATAAATTGTAACAGTCTCGTTTTTATAGTCATCATTAGCCTGAATATATGGTGTTATTTCAGTATCTTCATCAAATGTGAATGGTTTTGATGTTTTCTGTAAATATTGTATAACTCCATTTTTTATAAAAGAAATAACAATATACAGCTCATTTAAGAATCCGCTCATGACGTAAGTACCTTTCGGAATTACACATTTCTTACCTTGCAGATTTACTCCACCTTGTCTTTCTTTTACTCCAGAGACTGTAAATGAACCGTCATTATTATTCTTGATCGTAATACCCAATGATGTTACACTGTCAGGAAACGACGTATAATTCAATAGATTCTTTCCGTATATCTTAACTTCTGGATTCTCAACCGCCTTGATCTCTTGCGGATAATCCGGGTTAGGAGATGGAACACCGCCTGTGTAGGGCTCCCATGCACAGGCAGTGTCTCCCTTACACATTATTAAATCAGCAACGCCGCCATACACAGTATCAACACTATTTTCTGGTTTTGTCGAGAAAGTTTTAATTGATAAGTTTCCACTCTCAATGTTAAAAGTTTTCATCGGCGATTTCGAATCAAAAGAATCTGCTTTCTTTATTCCATCTATATATATTTCTATTCTAACACTCGTGGCACCTAAACACGGTTTTGCAGATACTGTGTAAGTTCCAGCTTCTATATTTCCATAATTTCTTTTCAGATCAGAACTTGATGTTTGAATGCTCGCAAAAATAATTTTATTCCCATTAATTTCAGCAACATCAGAGTCAGTATAAGCTGTTTCAACATCCAGTAACTGTGCTCCATTAGTTGTCGCCTGTTCAGACTTACCATAAAGCATCATGTCCATGATTTTACCGTTATCAGAATCGGTGATGTTAGTCTCACCCTGATTTGATGCGTAGAACTTAGTGATTTTGTTGGATAAATCTCCCTTTAGCGAAGCAACATCCTGCGTGTTCTTGGTAATCTGATCAACTGCACCCTGTACGCCCTCTGCTGACTTTGCCGCATTATTCGCTGATGTCTGAGCACCCTCTGCTGACTTTGCCGCATTATTCGCTGATGTCTGAGCGCTCTCTGCTGACTTTGCCGCATTATTCGTATTGTTGGCAACTGTCTGGGTATTCTGTGAAACTTCCTGCGCCTGTGTAGCCACAGCCTGTGCAGTTTCTTCTACAGCCTGTCTGCTACTCGCAACTGTTTCAGCATATTTTTTTGTAGCATCTGTATGCTTTTTTCCTTCTGTTGCAACTGCCTGTACAGATGTTTCCTGCTGAGAAGTTACTGCGCTGACTGCCCGCTTCCGGGCTGCCTCAATGTCTTTCTTTGCCTGTTCTGTCTTTCCTGGAACTTCCGCGGCACTCTTTGCGGCCTGTTCTGCATAATATTTCGCATTATCCTGTGCCTGGTCTGGATGATCTTCCCGGCCATGTGCCCAGGCTTCTGCGTCTGCCGATAGGCCGGCCGCCCGTTCTTCTGACTCTTTCGCCTGACGCTGATATTCCGCAGTTGCTTCAACAGTGTGATGAAACAGATCAATTTTTTCCGGAATTTCGAAGTTTTCCGGAGCTTTTCGCTTATTGACTGTCATAAGGATTGTATTCACTGTCTCGCCTTCAACTGCATTTGACAGGTAAACGTAGGCTGTAATTGCCCTTCTCTGTTCAAGGGCAACGTTGGGAATATCTACGGTAGATACCCCGTCTATGGTGGAACCGGTTACTACTTTTGCCTTTTCAATATCTTTCCAGGCAAAATGAACCTCGAAAACTTCCGGAAGGTCCAAACCTTTGATTTGGATTTTCTGACCATAATCATGTTGCCAGAGTGCATCGTCAATCTCTATTTCTTCTCCCTTATGGGAGAATTCTGCAATCAGCATTAACTCAGCCTCCTTTCAAGTTCTTCAATATGTTTGTTTTGGTTTTTTACTACTTCAGATAATTCCTGTATAGCTTTGATGGCATAGCCAAGAAGATACGGACTATTAATCTGTTTAACGTTCATCTCTCCATTTTCATCGTAACCTCCTCCAAGAGCCAGATTTGGGTCAATTTCTTCCAACTCGTCCGCTACAAATCCAATGTTCTGGTGCCCGCCTTTTTTCCAGTCAAACTGTCGAACTTGCATCCGGTTCACTAATTCAAGAGCGTTTACCTCGCTATCCTCGATATTCTCTTTTAAGCGAATGTCAGACGGGGCTGTGCCAGAATAGAATTTTCTTGTGTAATAGCTTTTTGTTGTAAATTGTCCTCTGATTTCTAAATGATCAACTTCAAAACCCTCACTAGACATAGTGGTGCCTGATGCAATATAAGCTATCTTCTTTCCCGCAGTTCCAGTTGTAGCTATCGGTCTTCTTCTGACAGGTGACGAAGCTGTAGTTTGTTCTGCATCCTCAAATGAAAAACTTCCTTGTACATACGCACCGCCCTTTAGCCCAGCGGTTCCTGCTACCGAAAGTGTTCCAGATGTGGTTAAGTTTTTTCCCATGCTGCTGCCATCGGTATACACGGCATTTGCAGTTATGCGAACCAAGCCATTTAAGTATCGGATAATATAGCCTTCCCATTTTTTATCCGTATCGCCTTCCATCCATAACTCTTCTACGCCACTTGTTTTTTGTGCTGCATACAAACCGTATTTTCCGAGCTTCAGCATTTTATAATTATTGGAGTCAGTATAATCTGTATACAATGCCAGACCGCCTGTATCGATACTCACTTTTCTTTTTTTTCCGGTCGAGTCATAATAATACAGTCCCGTCCGCAGAAGTCTGAAAATAGTTATAGTATCGTCAGAAGCGCTGTTCATTGCCATTCCGCCGTTGGTCAGTCTAAGAACTTCCTTTCCGTTTTCGTCATATAATTTCAGCTGTCCGTTACCGTTGTTCGGTCCTCCAAGCGTCAATACCCCTCCGAGAGCTGCATCAAAGGATATATACAAATGATTATTTGAATAATACAACCCTTTCCATGTGCCGTTATCAGATAGTATCTTGACTATTTCTTCTTGTGTCAGCGCAGATATATCTGTAAGTATCAAAAATGTTTGTGTATCAAGCTCGTTCGTTGTCCCGCCCGCTTCATACAATATGAATTTAACAAAATTATAATCTGCGTTTTTAAGATTTTTTGTTGCGCTCGTTGCATTTGACGTTGATGTCCATGAATCCGTCCAGGTACTCCCGTCAGTAGAGGTCTGAATTTTCCATCTACCGGCATATGTTTTTCTTGTTTCAGCCCCGTCCCTGTAATATGCATACGCCGTCACATATCCCGGCGATATTTCACCATCTGCGCCCCTTTTAGCGGCATATGATGAAAGCTCTATAAGATATGTCCTTCCCGGCGTACCGTCTGTTCCTGCGTATACTTTCTGTACCGTAAAACGTTTCGATACCGTAAGTGTATTAATATAGGTAGCTTTTATTTCAACCCACCCGGCATTTTCAGATAATCCCGTCACTGTGTATATGCGGTTACTCTTGTTCCAGTTGCCTGTAATGCCTGTTGATTTCGTTATCTCATATTCGCACTCTACACTAATATCTGTTGATCCATACATAACAGTCGCTTGGGTGGCAGTCGCCGGAAATGTGTTATATTTTCCGTCCGCATCTACGGTAATACTCTGGCTATCATTAGATAAAGTCAAAACCATGTTCTTTGCAAGTGCGGCGGCTTCTTTCGCCTGTTCCGCAGCCTTTTTGGCTTCTTCCGCTGTGGTATCATCAGTATACTTATTCAATTTTTTCCAGTCTGTTGACACGTACGAAGTCCCTGCCGCACGTGCAACTACACAGGTAAGAATATCTCCGTCTTCCTGATTCCAGGTGTCTCCAATGTCGTAAGGAGGGTAAGGCGTCACTACGAAAGTGCGCCGTTTCCCATCTGCGGTGTCCTGTGCGTTCTGTGCCGCCGCAAGGGCTTTTGTGATGTCCGTATCTTGTACGAGAACCCATTCCCATTTACTTACAGATGAATCATATAAGAATCTATAGGCGTAGCCGCCTTCCCCGGTATCCTTGTTCGGTTTCCAGAAAAACAGATCTCCCTCATGCTTCTTCCTTTCTTCTGTAGTTGTCCACTCGGAGGCAGGAATATTCTGCAAGCTCGGCTCATACTCATAATAAAATGACTCGATCTGCCCATCTATCTGTCCCTGTAATCCTTCCAGGGAGTCTGCAACTGTCTTGCTATAATCTGCCAATTTGCTGTCCGCGTAGTTTTTTGAATCCGTTATAGCATTATCTATTGATTCAGAAAATTTCTTTCCACCAATCCGGACATCTCCGGACATATATACGCTTTTTGAATCCATATCTACGCGAAATATAGTTTCTCCGTCTTCTGTTTTTATCTCTATTGCTCCGGTGTTGATCCAATCTGCGTTAATTCCTATTGTATTCAATATTTTAGCAATCATGGTTCCATCTACCAGAACTCCCGTATTCCAGGTTTTTCCTCCATCCGTTGACATTCCCCATCCGGATGCATTCAGCTTTACTACGATCTTTGATTCTGCAACAGTATCCTGGTCACAAAAATACAGAATAGAGCTTCCATCTTCAAGAACTTCAGTAATAGGATACAGCCCTCTTTTTTCTCCCATCGCTGTTTTTAAAGCCTCAAGTGATTTTTCAAATTCTGTCTTTTGCTTTGCCACCGTTTTCCGAAGTTCACGGTATACCTGTGTGGCTTTGCTGTATCTTACCGCAGACTGCTCTGCCGGGCTTTCTGCTCCGCAGATTAGGTCTTGCTGTGCTTTTGCTGTATATATGACTCCTGTGAGAATTGTTTTGTATTTATTCCCTTTCCTGTCAGTTATTACAGCTATGTCCCCGGCTTCTATAGAAGGATCTCCCTGCGTATGAATCGAAACAGGTCTGAATGCAATTCCATTCACCTTTCTTCCTACATATTCAGCTACAGATGCACCATTTCCTTCCTGGATCAATTTGTTCTCTTTGATTTCTAAAACATACCCTGTTGAACCATAGATATACTCTGTCTCATTTTTTTCTTCCGTGTCCGAATCGGATACGCTTTCTTCTGTGACTTTAACTCCAGTTATGACTACATCGTCAGTTTCGATTGTTCCGGAATAATGTTCAACTTTTATTGCAGCTTCAGCTGTTTCAGATTCAAGCAAATTTGTATCATACCAGGACGCAGTTAACTGATCATCTGCATTCATTTTAAAATTCAAGCAGGCAATCTCTCCTACAAATTGAAGAATGTTCCTGAATGTTAAAGAAGAATCTACTGGCCTATTTGTTACAACAAAGTCACTTTTCTCAAATGACGCTATTTCTGGTGACATTGTTATTCCACATACGCTGCAGGCGTCTCTTACTATGTTCCCCAGAGTAGCTGGATAACTTAATCCACTTTTGCTATACGAAACGTCAAATTTTGTCATGCCATCTACTGCTGTTACGCTTATAGTATCTCCGGCAGTTTTTCCGGGATCTGCATAAAAAACCCCTTTTTTCAGCCATTCAGTCTTTCCGGATATCTCTAATCCAACTCTGGCCGTAATTTTTGCCCCGGAAAATTTATGTTTGCTGTATTCGCCATCGATGTTGTTGATTTTGAGATCAAGCTGTTTTGCGATTGCCGATCCCAAATCAAAGCTTTTTTCATTCGATGTATTTTCGGAAATTTTGAATGTATACAAATCCTGGTCTTGAGGTGTAAGGGCTGTCCCATCTGAAAATTCTATCTTCGCCTCATGATGAAGAATTCTGTTCTTTTTAATCGCCTCTTTATAAGCCGCTGATGTGTTGATCATTTCTTATCACCTCTGTACTACGTCAACCGTTATGCTTTTATAATAATAGATACCGTCAGAAAGTTGCCCTAAGTGTTCTTTTGCAAGTGTTCCTCTGTAAGCTTCTATCGTGACATCAATTCCATCATCGTGAAATGATACTGGGAAATATCCTGGAACCAGGGTATTTTTTATTATTTTCAACTCTGCTTCCGTGATGTACTCCCATTTCCAGGATACAGTTTTCTTTTCTGCTACCGGATCTCCTGTCATATATCCTGACAGGGTTCTTCCTGTATCTGAAGTCCATATGATTTCATCCGAAACGCTCATGGAAGTGGGCGCAGGCAAAACCGTACTTCCTGACCATATGATTTTCCCCATCATCCTACCTCCACTGCATTAAATCTTCTGTCTGCCGCCGTTCGGGCTGCGGACGTTGCTCTGCCGATCTGCTCTGAGTCAATATAGAATCCCATCTCTGCCAGTGCTGCAACAATTCTCATAACTGCTCTGTTAATGATTGATTCCAGTTCATCTCTGCTCACTCCTGGTCCTGCCGCCTGAACTGCTGCCATAGCCATTTCTTTCAGCTTACCTTCCGGGGCCACAACTTCTCCCTGGTGTCTGTTATCACCAATTACAGCCAGCTGCGGGGTGTTTGGTTTTACATAACCGCCCTGTGCCAGGAATGGAATGCTTCCGATGTTCGGAAGGTTAAATCCGTTGAATCCCCACCATGAACCACCTATTCCTGGAATCCATGATGGTACTGTGATTCTGAAGCTTATACTGTTGATCTTGTTGATCATGCTGTTAACCGTTCCGATCACCGCATTGAATGCCGATATAATCGCATTAATCGGGCTTCTTGCGAGCCCAGTAAGCCCCTGGAACACTCCAACGAAGATCTGCTTGATGCCATCCCACGCCTGTCTCCAGTTTCCTGTGAAAACGCCTTTAACGAATTTTATCAAACCGTTGAAAATATTCTTAATCCCCTGTATCCTTGCCTTTACACTTGAAAGAAATATATTCAGAACATTTCCGAAAAAGCCGAATCTCTTTGACCAGTCTGTCTGGAACACAGATGCCAGCCAGTTCTTAAATTCATTGAATTTTGTCTTAATCGCATTCCATTTTTCTTTTACGCTTGTCACCAATGCAGACATTGCATTTGAACAGTTTGTTTTTAATGTATTGAATGCATTTACAGCACCATCTCTGAGACCACGAGTTTTGTCAACAACCCAGTTTTTGAGTTTTGTTGCCCATTTGCAGATGGTATCCCAGTTTTTGTAAAGTAGTACGCCCACGGCTATAGCGGCCGTGATTGCAATCACCACCAGCCCAAACGGGGATGTTAAAAACGCCACGGCTGCCCCGAACGCCGTGGTAAGCGCAGTCGCAATTCCGCATATAGCATTCCAGGCCACTGTGGCCGCTGTCATTGCCGCCTGTGCTGCTGCATCTGCTATTTTTGCCGCTGTAGCTGTTGCAATGCTAAACGCCTGTTTTCCAAGCGCTGCAACACTCTGGCCCGCACTTATGACAAAATCTTTTGCGTACAAGGCGGTCAGATACATTGTTTCCGCCTTGTCTGTAAGCTTTGCGGCAATGTTCCCCAGGAGAGCTGTCTGTATAGCTTTCAGCGCCCCTATGACGCCTCCTGACTGCTGGATAAATGAAAGCAGCTCTGTGACTTTCCATGCCGCAAAAAACGCCGCAATCATCCCGGCTATAAACTGTATATCGCCAGGATAAGTAGTGCACCAGTCGGAAAATGCTTCCAGGCATTTGTTGATTCCATCCCAGGCTTTGAGGAACTTCTTTCCCGTCCATTTTGCTACTGGTTCAAGAACATGATCCCAAAACCACTGAAATAGTGGCTTCAGCGCTTCAAGAACACTGTTTACATCGTCAATAGCAAGTCTCAGAGTGGCCAAGAACCTTGGAACAACTTCATTTGCTGTCCATGTTCCCAGAGGAACAAGAATGTTCTCCCAAATCCACAGTAAGCCATCGCCTACGTTAATCGTAAACTTTGCAAGGGAATCCCATAGCTTTGCGAGAGCCTTGTTGATCTTCCCGAAATTCACTTTCATCAGCCCATCATTCAAGGCATTGATGAAACGGGGAAGGCCAACTCCCATAGTCCACTTTCCGACAGGCACAAGAAAGTGGTGCCAGAAGTCTTTTAATGCTGTCCAGCCGAATTTGCCGAGCCGGGCAAGTCCATTATCCCAAAGATTTTTGAGGGCTTTTGTTGTCGGTTCGATGGCCTTCTTCATATTCTCGAAAGCCTGCTGCCATTTCTTATCCAACTTGGATACCGCATCCTCGTCGGTTGCCAAGGATCCGAAGTCTACAGGACTTCCCAGACTTCCAGCAGATGTTCCGGAGTTTTTCGGAGTACTTCTGGAGTTTCCTGTATCTCCAGACGAGGAGGTATCCGACGGTTCAGAGAGCTTTGTGATCTTGTCGAATCCCATCAGGGAACGCATCTGCTTTGCAGCCTTTTGTGCTGCATTTCCGGTCTTCTTTACCGCAGATGTTGTATCATTTGCCGCATCCGTTGCATTCTGCAGCCCTGTGCTGGCATCTGTTGACGCTCTACCAGCCGCCGCAAGCTGGCCTCCTCCGGAAGATCCAGAGTTTTTATTTCCGGTGATCAGCTCTGTGAAAGCTTTAAATGCATTCGCAAGAGTAACCAATTTTCCCAGGAGGGTGTTCACTGCCTGTATGATCGGTGTGAACAGATTGATCAGGCCCTGGCCGATCGAAGCTTTTAAGGAATCGATCTGTAGGCTTAATACTCTGACCTGGTTCGCCCATGATCCGGACGTTCTGGCAAAATCACCAGATGCCGCAGACAACTGCTGCTGGACGAATGCGTACCTTAAAGAGACCTTCTCAGCCTCTGTCATCTGCGCTGTGGTCTTGCCGTACCCATTCGCAAGGGCGTAGCTGTCCAAAGCTGTCTGGGTCATGACGACGCCCAGATCCTTGAGTGATTCCGTCTCGCCTGTAAATACAGATTTGAGCTTTGTGTAAGCTTCATCCTGGCTGAGATTGTAGAAAGACGCTACATCCGCAGTCAGGGACGTGAGAGCAGTGCCCATGTCGTAGGCCTGCTGTTCATTAAAGCCGAATGCCTTCGCCATGGCTCCAAACGTACCGGTGTACTGTTTTGCCATGGTCTCGCTGAGACCTGACGCCTTCAGCGCAGACTGGGCGAACTTGTCAACCTGAGCCGACATATTCGGAAAAGTAACGTCAACAACGTTCTGTACCTCTGTCAGATCACTTCCGAGATCCAGACAGGATTTTCCGAAATCTACCAGCTTCTTTACAGCAAACGCCCCTGCCAGGGCTGCGCCGGCTTTTTTCGCAAGATTCTGTATTCCAGACATCTGTGTCCGGAACGAACCTTCATTAACAACCAGATCAAGGCCGATCTGGCCGATACTTGTTGCCATTGTACCACCTGCCTTTTTAAGGCATCGGCACAATGGCACTACTTGCCTAAAATAATTTCAAACACTTTCTTGCAATGCCTTGCCTGGCACTTCAAGAAAACACCCCGGCATTTCGCATCCGGGGTATACTGCACTTTTTGTTCATGTCCGCAGTAAGGACACTTTATTTTCTTTTTTTCAATTTCTGATCACCTCTATCGTGGTCCCAGGCCTTCCATACTCAGAAATCCCATTTTGATAGCATCAATCTGAGCTTTTACCTGTGTTTTGTCTGCTGTAGCTGCGATCTGTTTTGCCCGCCGACATCTCCATTCATTCCGGATCCGGTGCTGGTCCAGAGTAAAGTTTTTAAGGATATCCTTATCTTCCTCCATCCTGACGGCTACGATCCGTCCCAAGGCCGTATCCGGTCCCAGACCGGAAAGTAGGCTGGCAAACTCAGCCCACTTCATTCCTGCCGGCAGTTCACGGGATAACCTAAGCCCGTACTGTGACTGAAAGCTGCTTACGATCAGATCGAAGTCGTCAAGCAAGTCATAGCACGGGTCACTGTTCTCCCCCGTCTTCTCCCGTCACAAGCTCAATGGCTGTGTTTACGATCAGCATCAGGGATTTTGCAGACAGCTTCTTTCCGTCTTTTTTGTATTTACAGATTGCCGTCAGATCCTTTTCGCTGAAAAGTAGGCTTAAAGCTTCATTGATCGTGTTCAGGTCCTCGCCCTTACTGAGCGTTCCCATCAATTTCAGCATTGTTTCTGCATCGGACTTTACTCTTACTTTCAGATTTCCGATCACAAGTGTCGGATCTACATCAAACTCCAGTTTATCTGTGATATTTACTACTTTTGCCATATTTTTCTCCTTTTTCTCCACGCAAAAAAAGCATGGTTTATGCTGCAGGTGTGATCGTAGGTTTACCGTTGCCGTTAATTTCAACTTCCAATGCGCCTACGTTTGTGGAATCTCCTCCACCGATGTTCTTTACATCAAAAATCGCATTTGTCCAGGAAATTGTAGTTCCATCCGGATGTTTCCATTCGAAATAACCTTCTGCGTCATGGCCATTTTTATAAACTTTTTCAGCAACAAAATCATTGCCGGTATCCCCGATGTTTCTCTTTCCGGAAAGAGTGATCTTAATCCCTTTTGAAGTCATTAAGCCTCTCTGCCATCCCTCTGTGTCCATCGGTGTCCATGTTTCAATGCCGTTACTGAATTCAACATTAAATGTTTCCATGTCTGCAATCACTGTTGCAGAATCTTTTGCTGCTCCAGCTTTAAACTCATTGTCCAATACGGGAAATACGTTTGTTTTCCCGCCACCTGCAAACTTCTGCAGATTCATTTTCATAATCATTCGCCTTCTCTCTTTTTTTCAAAAATAACAGCTGCTTCAATCACCCACTCGTAGATACCTGAATCATCAGTACCAATATCCTGCGGATCATAAAGCAGCTGAAAAAATTTTATTGTTCCGTCTTCTGTCTGAATATCTCTTGCTCTTCTGAGCGTCTCATATAATCCCACAGCGACCTTTTCAGTATCACGTGGAGATTTATTCCAGTGAACTAAAATTGTGACATATTTCTCGCCATAGCCTTCCAAATCCGGTCCGCCAATGGCTTTGTGTGAGCTGTACTGATGCTTGCTGTTGTACACTCCCAGGGACTTTTCCTGTTTTGCATCCAGGATTCCCATGTACACATGTTCATCTTCGGTGATATCCAGAGAAGAAAGATATTCTCTAATGCTTCCCAGTGTGATCATACGCCTGTCAACCTCTTATAAAATTTCTTAAATGCTTCCGGAGCAAAGTCTGATGCAGGCCCATTTGGTGGAATCCAGTCTTCGTACCATTTGCCCTTCGCATGTGGATTCTCCTTTGTCTGGAAGTGATATTCCGGATGGAAATACAAGCGGCGGGCATATGGTGTAGTTGACACGATGCTGACTTTTCCCTGTCCGGACTGCGATGTGTCGACAAATGTACTTTCGTTCTGCAGATTTCCTGTATCACGTGGAAACACCTGTGCTTGCACTACCTCTGTATGTAATGCCTCCGCAGTCATCTCGAGAGCCTGTGCCTGTGCATCGGTAAGCTGCCGGATTTTCGGAAAGTTCATCTTTATCGTTGAATTGACCTTTATCACAGTAGCATCACCTCTGTATAGTTCACAGTTCCATCCGGATTCCGGTTCTTCCTGGCTTCCTGAATCCGGCGCTGTACTCCAAATATGATCGCTGTCCCACCGGATATTGTCGGAAGCTCAGGGCAGATGTCCCCAGGGAAAAGTGCGGAACCTGTGATCTGGACCAGTTTCTTTTCCTCCGTGAATATCGTTTTTGCTTTATCCTGATAATTGCACTTTCCGGTATATGTCACCGGTTCCAGTGGTTCACCATATTTACTCACGCCTTCCCTGGCTATGCTGACTGTGATGTCTGTCTTGCACAGCTGTCTTGGCACTAAGCACGGATATCTCATAAGATCACCTCGCTAACCGGCAACACAGACCTGTCTGGCACAGCAGAGCGTATGTATCTCGCCGCATGGCCACGCCCTTATCTGTAAAGACATTCCAGGCACTACCAAACTGCATAGATACGCCATTGATACTGTACGATGACAGGACGCTCGCGATCATATCTGCGTTTTCCGTTTCAAAGTCCGCCTGCTGGCATACCACTTCCCGGATGATCTCCTGCTGATACTCCGTAAGACTGGAAAAGCCCCGGCCTACAATGCGGTTGAAGGTCAGGACATCTACGTGCCTGCTCGCCTGTATCAGTGCCTTCCACTGGTCGTCTTCCGGAATTAATGTTCCTTCATACCGGCCTTCGTAGTAGCTTTCTGACGCATACGGTTTGTACATATTCTTATTCCACCTCTGTAGTATCTACATCAACATAAATACTGTCAATTTTTCCATCTCGACCATTCGGGAACACGAAAACATCAGAAAAAGATCTGTTCTGGTACAGATATCCATCTCCTTTTGTATGTCCGCCTGGTTCAAAGTAGTAAATGCTGTTGATCTTTGGAACGGTCTTACATGTCTGTCCGCAGGCTACAAGAACATTAATCTTATGTGCGCCTGTTACTGCTTCCACACCGCTTGCAGCTTCTACCTTCTTCAGTGGAGCAAATCCACCGCCTTCCGGTTCCCAGTCGAATGCATCATAGAAGCGTTCATCATCAATAACCTCCATGATCGGTACGCCGTCGATCTCTGTTACTCTTGTTTCAATCCCCATGCCGCCTTCTGCGATCTGGGTCATCTCGATCTTACGGGTGAACTCTGTGGACTGCTCCAGGGCATCCATGATCTGGCTGGTCACATACATGATCAGGGATCCGTTTGCTTTGTATCTTCTGAGTTTACCTTTCGCAAGGATATCTTTCAGCATTCCAAATACTTTTGCTTTTGTATATGTGGAAGCTGCTGTGGATCCATGATAGCCCTCTGTCTTCTGTGCTGCCTGGGCAACCTTGGAGAAGAACAGAGCATCTGTTTCCGGAACTACCCATGTCTGTTCGAACACTCTGGAAATGTTCTGGATGGATGCTGTGGCGTTTGTCTCATCCACGTCCGCTTTATCTACCATGAATTCCACATCACGGTCATGGGTTAATGTGTACGGTACATCTGTCTGGGCGTATGTACCTTTGTTCCATCCACCTTCACGGCTGTGATTCTTGTAACCGGATGTACTCATCTGGGTGAAATGGAATGTTTTTGCGTCCAGCCATCTTACATTGCTGGTCACAAACGGAGACGTCAGTGTTCCCTGCATCAGGATCTCAAGGAGCTCCGGGCTCCACTGTTCTGCATAGTTTAATGCCATGTCTTATACCTTCTTTCTGTAGTGTTGTGTCCGAATCGGACACATCTTAATTGTTGAAACGGTTCCATCGCTTTGTTGGCACTGCTGCCTGTGCCTGGTTTGCAGTTGTCTGCTGCGGATGCTGTGCCGGATTGCCGCCAGTTCCGATCTGTGTGAACCCGGTCTTTCCGTCTGCCTGGGGCTTCAGGGCCGGAACAGCTTCCAGTACTGTGTTCAGTGCTGTTTTCAGTGTTTCTTCATTGATCTTCCCATCCTGTCCTACTACCTGGCTGAGATCAGCCATCTTCAGGACATATGGGATCGTTTTTGCGTCAATTCCCAGTGATACCGCCATCATGGTAGCTGCTGTTTCAACTTTTGCCGCCTGAGCTGCTGCCTGGGCTACTGTCAGCTGGTTCTGCATGCCGGCCACATCCGGCTGGTTGGCCGCCTGCTGCTGTTTGAAGGATGCGATAGCCTGATCCATCTGTTCTTTTGAAAGTCCCTGCTGTTTAAAGTAACCTTTCAGAACAGATTCTTCTGTCACAGTCTGTTTTCCTGCGATCAGACTGGCCAGCTTATCATAATCAAACTGTGGTGTCTGCTGTGCTCCTGCCGGTGATGTTCCACCATCCGCTCCTGAAGCACCTGCTGCCCCACCATCACCAGATCCTCCTTCTGCAAACTTCTGCAGGTTCATTGGTACTTTGCATCGAAATCTCTTAAACATTTTTCATGCTCCTTTACAGTTTTTTATGTGCTGTCTGCACGAATACAGTTTTACGTGTGTCTCACATGGACAGTTGATAACCCGGTGTCTCCGTGTAGTTTTAAGCCTTCGGGCATAAAAATAAGGCATTTCACCCTACGCCTCAACGGGAGATTCCGGATCACCGCCTTCCTGATTTGTGATCTCTTTTGCTACTCTGAAATCTACCAAGTATCTGCCTCTTTCCTCTTTTACCTCGTATTCTTCTCCGACTTTTCGGAGTTCCAGATCATTCTCTTTATCGTAGAAATCGTGGATAACTCTGATCTTCATGTCCCTCACCTCCCCTCCGTTGTGCCGGCGCAATTACAGTTTAAAGCACATGTTCTGAAACTTCTTATAAGCATCAAGGTATAACTCGTGCTTATCTCCGTTATATGTCAGCTCATAATACATTCCATCCGGCACAGTCGTACTCAGAAGTGCTTTACTGTTCTGTAATGTCTTACAACTCCATACCACGTACACATCCTGCACTGCGATCTGTTTTCCATCTGTCTTATCCATATGGGAGTTTGTATATTCAGCTACTTTCGCCTTACAAAGCCTTAAAAATTCTTCGTTTTTCATTCTCTACTCCTCCGCAAAAATCCAGTCTTCCGCAAGCATATCTGCCTGAGATGCAAGCCATCCCATCTGCACACCGGAAGTTCCAACAAAAGCTACCGCCATGTTACCGATAGCATCATGCTCACAGTTTACAACTTCACCATCTGCTGCCTTATAAGAAATCCCGGTTGCAAGCTGAATGTACTGATTCTTACCATTCCAACCTTTTCGAGCTACTTTAAACCCTCTTTTCAGGTACTTAACAGCTTCTCCAAAAGAAAATGTTGCTTCTCCGTCAAGCTGCGGACAGTTTACTTCATCTGCAATGATCCACTCATCAGAAAGAATATTCTGAAGCGTATATACAACGCTCTGGGTTTCCCGGATATCCAGTTCCTGTCCATCTTTTGTGTGCATGATGATTGTTTCTTTCTCTGGGCTCCAATACCAATATCCTCCCCAGGACGGTAATTTTACTTTACTTCCTGCTTTCATTGCCTTTAATGCTTTTTCAAACTTCATTTCTGGTCCTCTCTTTCTTAAAAATGGGTATAAAAAGACCACCGGCCATTTCTGACTGGTGGTCTCAATACCATAATACTGTTTTTTCTGTTGGTGGATTATCTCTTTCTGCCAAACGTTTCAATTCTCGTCTGACATGTGGGGCTGCAAATGAGCTGGCATTATCATGTCCGATTACAACTCCATTTTTTAGATTTATTTCCATGTATCCTTTCGGTTTCCTACCTTCCGGATAATAGTCGGCTGATATTGTATCACTTGTCTTTTTTATATTTTTTAAGATTACCATAATACTCCATCGCCTCCTTTGGATAATCATATTTTTCCGAAGCTATCTGGTGTGCTTTCCAGTGTTCCATATCCGGATTTTCCCTTTTTATCTTCATTTCAAGAAGTTCGTGCTCTATCAGTGTTCTGTCATGCTGCTTAATGTCTTTTCCTGTCATAAGTCGCTGCCAGCTCTGAGCAATTGCACAATCCGGATCAAAACGTCTGTATCTTCCTGTTTCTGTGTCCAGTAGGGAATCATCCTCAAACAGATAAGCTTTTATTTTTCTTATGTCTGCTTCGTCTTTTCCAAGATTATCCGCTATTTTCTTCGAATCTGTAGAAAAGCTCCGGATCTCCTTGTAATACATTTCAGCAAATTCATCTGCCTCTTTGCTGAATATATCCGTAATTCTGGCTCCTGATATCATTATATCAGTATCCGTTCCATTTGCAACGTTTTTCCACTCATTTGCTTTTTGGCTATATTTCTCCTGATTATCCGGATCTAAAGAAAAATCTGCAAGTCTTACATACTGTTTTACCTGCCGTTCCGCATATTGTTGCCGGCTTTCCTGCTTATTCTTCTTTTCTATCCTTTTGAGCTCTTTCTTTGTGAACTTCCCATCCGGTGGGGTGGATATCCCGGGAAAATAAGTTGTGTGGCTGTCCCTGCATCGTGGATGGGACAGACCAGCAGCCATAGCTTCTGACAGCAGTTTATATCCGGTCTCTGAGGCTTCTTTCCTGGTTCCGCCGCTCCAAACATCATCAACCATGACTTTCCCTACAAACGGGACGCACAGGGGACAGGGACATCCGCTGCCACGTTTATTGATGATCACGGTATGCACTCCCCACTCTTGGCGTTTTACGCCCTCCCCCTGCAAATATGCTCTTTTGCAGGCTGTTCGGATTGCCATATCTGCATAATCCGCAATGGTATGCCTTGCCCCGTTTGCGTACTGGATACAGTTAAGACCAGCCTTCAAGAAATCTTTTGTTGCCATGTCAACAGCTGTCTCATATGTTGCAGCACCTGTGTTCGCATACACCTGAGCGTTGTAGATGACTTTCCGGTACTGGTCGTTTGCCATACGGAGGACTGCTGTTTCTGCTTTCTCCATATCGTCTGTGGTGGCTTTGATCAGTGCTTCCAATTTCCGGTCATTCAGTTTAAAAAACTCTGCCGTGCCACCTTTTGTAGCACGTTTTGCAGGAAAGCCTTTCCGGATTGCTTGCAAGATCTTCTTCTCCTGCTCCATCTGGCCTTCTATGTTTGCGGCGGCTATCAGGCCACTGATCTTTGCATTGATATCTTTAAACTGCTTGCCGTACTTCTTTTTGTTGTCATGCTTGTATTTTTCCAAGGATTTCAACATTTCTGTCTGCCACATGGACCACTGCATCTTTTCATCGGATTCTTCTGCTTTATGGCGTTTCATGTTCCGGATCATGGATGCTATCAGCTCATTCTCAATAGCTTCGAACGCGGCTCCAATATCATATACATCATTGATCTTCGCCATATCGCTTACCTGCTGTTATAGTTGACCTTGAATCCCTGCTGTCGGAATTCTCTTACTGTAGCTTTCAGTTTTGTTGCGCTGGCGCAATGGTCATTCCGGAGCTCTGCATAATCATTTTTCTCGATTGCGTACACCCCCATCGGAAGAACCTGCTGCCTGGCTACTTCCAGCAGCTCCCGGTATCTCCTTTTGCTCATCTGGTACATTCTGGGGCCCACTTTTACTTTCATCTGGTTCTCCTCCTGTCACATCCACACGGAAATCACCGGCAGCCATGTTCACAGCCGGTTCTTCCATATCCTGTATACCCTGTTCTGCTTTCAGTCGGGTTATTTCTTCTTCCTTGCAATGTTCATCCAGACTGTCACCATACAGCTCTTCAACACAACGTTCGATACTCATGATGCCGCCCTGTTTCGCCTTGGCTACAGTCTCAACCTGGCTCTCGAAGCTTGGATTTGCATATTCTCCAAACGGGATGTTGACTTCCACTTCTTCTTTTGCTCCACCATGCAGCAGGATGTTATTAGCATTGATACACATTGTAACAACTTCCGGAAGTGTTTCCTGTATTGCTTCCACAATGGCGTTTCTGGTATAAAGCGTTGTCTTTTCTTTCTCTCGCTGTGCTTCCGCATTATCCAGCTTCTTCGTATCGATTCCCAGTGTGGATGGGCTGATTACTCCCTGTAAACACAAATCTAACGCAGACACATAAGATGAAAGATAACTTTCATGAGGAATTGTTGGCTGGTCTGTAGATATCTGATTTTTCTGTCCTTCTCTCATGTCTCCATCTGCTGCAAAATACCTGTTGTCAAAAGGGTTCGGCTTGATAAGCATTCCGTTTTCCGGGTTATGCGGAATTAAGCATTCTGGAATATAGGTTTTTGCTCTTCCCGCTCTTAGAGCGTCCATCCACTGACTCCATATTTCATCGTAAGCGTCAAAATTATCTAGTTTTCCATCAAAAATACTCCCGCCCCGACCTTCGTACTTGGCTGATTCATATATCATAAACGGTACTGCAAAAATCACAGAATCATCAAAGGTTATATCTGTAAGGTTCTCTGTCGCCTTGATGGTTTTAATATCCATCATTTTGTTGTTCAGATATAGCTCATTGATGATATATCCAAAGCCATACCTCTCGTTCAAAACATACGTTCTTCCTTTTTCACAGTATGGCGTTTTAAATACAATCTCCCGAATCCGATCTCTCTGATACACAAACTCTACTCTGTCTCCCGGATACCATTCCAGGATTGGATAATCACTGATAGTTGTATCAACGGCTACCTTGAAAGCGCCATCACCGATGTACAGTGCTTCTTTCAGTGCACTTTCCATCTTTTTCCGGAAATTATTGTCTTTTCCGATCTCATTCCAGATCTGTTCCTGTGATGGTGTTCCAAACTCAAATTCATCCATATCTGGCAGGACTACGGAAGCAAGTGTCCGCACGATCAGCCCCGGAAGGCCAGTATGAATCTTTCTCATTTCCATTCCAGGTGTACATGCGCTGGCCCAGAATTTGTACCGGTCTGCATTCTCTCTGTTCTGCTGATAGAACTGTTCCAGTTCGTTGCTGTCTCCTCTGTACCAGATCCGGTTGCGGATCGCATGGCCTTCGAAGTCCAGCATCTCATTGATCTGAAAGTTATACGGGTTTGCCGGAGTAACATTCAGCCAGCTCCGGACAGTCTTTTTTATGTTCTCATTCAGTTTTTCCATCCATTTCACCTTTTCTGTTCCTCCGTTTCAAAGCCAATCATGTTGCGGTACGGGATCCAGCCGTACTGCTGGGAGTTGATCGTATGATCGTTACGATCTTCCGGAATATCTTTCTCCTCATCCCAGGAGTATTTCTCCATTTCGGCTATATGATTTGTACAGGTATCAAGAACCAGATAACAATCCTGCTGAATCCAGCCCAGCTGGAGCTTGATCCTGTCCAGGATCTCCACTTTCTTGTAGGATTCTATGAAATTATAGAAGCATCCATGAAGCCGCTTATACTTTTGAAGTTCCGTGATCGTCGCCGCATCTGCACAGTCAACAAACGTATCCTTGGCAAAGCCCCAGTCTTTCCGGCATTTCTCAAGGAAATCTATGAATTTCACAGCCGTATCTGACGGAGCAAGAGGCTGATCAAGGTCTTTATTGCTGTATACTTTTTCAGCAAGTGTGATCAACTTTCTGTCTTCCGTGATTCCCTGGAATATCATTGCAATCGTATCCGGAGACTTCGAGGAATAAGACGTATCCAGGCCACAGGTGAACTTTTTGAATTTCAGCTTTCCCGCTGCCATCTGGGCTCTCACCCATTTTTCTGATACGACATGTTGCTTTCTGCTGAAATTCGGGAATACCAGGCCGGTTGCTTTTCCTCTCAGACCCTGGATCTTGTTCTTCCAGATCTTTGTGCCTTTCGGTGTGTTCTGTATGATCTTCTGTTTTTTTTCTTCCGGAAGACCTGCATTATCATCAAAAGAAAAGAACCAATGCACCCAGCCGGGTTTTTGTTCTTCTTTCAGCTCATCTTTAATTTCCTGCGGTGTATCCTGTTCCCATTCCGGTAGGGGCCTGCTGCAGTTGATGTACTCTTTGTATATGTCCAGTGTCGGATCATCTGGATTAAGTGTCGCCATGAGGTAATCACAACGCATGGAAGCTTCACGGACAAAATCTATATCTGCTATGTTAATCTCGTCAATGTACAAACATCCATACTGACCACCAAGGGCCTTTTTCCATTTCTTTTTGTTTCCGTAACCCAGGACGTATACAACTTTATCCCCTCCCGGAGAGTGAAACAGTAAATGCGGGATCTTGTCGTCTTTTGTCCCGGATCCGTTATACTCTACCAGTACACCGAAATCATCCAGTATTCCCAGATCCTTGTTTATGATGTTCTTTTCCGCTGTTCCGGTATCATCAGCCGCAAGGATATGTAATTTCTTCGGTGATTCCGCAACTCTGCACATGAATTTAAAAAGTCCGACCGTTGTTTTTCCTGCTGCCGTGGTCAGGTTCCTTCAAGAAACTCTACAGGTGCGTCACAACGTAAAAATGCTTTGTATTTGTCTGACAAGACTAATCTCTGTAAACTCATGAAGGTTAATCACCTCCCCGAAGCTGTTCCAGGATGTCTCCCAGTTTCTTCTTCTCATCTTCCAGGCCGGATACTTCCAGTTTATCCTTAAACATGCCAAGATGACGTCCCAGAAGCTCCAGGGCTTTTTCTTTGTCATTCAGTTTTACCTTAATCCCAAACTTGCCTTCTTCAATTCCGGCTATGGCTCTGGCCTGCTGCTCGTCCAGTTCTTCTGTATCTTTGATCCTGACACGTTCGTTTTTTATCTCTGCGTAATCCGTAGCTTTTGCAAATGCGATCGCCGCCAGTTCCTGCAGGACCCTATCCTGAGTGATCTCTGTACGTTTCTGGCGTTCCTGCATCCGCTCTTGAATATATGCCGCAACCTTAACATTTCTTAACATCCCGAAATCGCAGCGTTGCATTTGTCTTTTGCAACGCTGCAATGCAATTTCTTCCCGAACGTTCGTTTTTCTTTTCCGAACGCTCGCTTTT
>OGPZ01000885.1_pt1 | contig 24054 bp, 17 predicted proteins | sample 1553111 | NCBI WGS metagenome assembly OGPZ01 (sample SAMEA2579968, study PRJEB22360) | human gut metagenome
GTATTTGGTAAGATATTTTCATTCTGTTCTCGTTTTTGTATTCTCATTTGAAAATATGGTTTAGGAGTCTCTGTTTCCAACTTAGCATACTCGACACCATCAGCATCTTCACCCATTATATATGAATATACTTTATTTGCTAAAGTTTCTTCTTTTTCCATAAGAAATAATTTTCTTATGACAGAAAATGCAATAGTTATTGTCATCAATCTTTGTTGACCATCAACGACCTGTCTCTTTATATTCATATTATCATCGTCATCACCTACTAAAACCAACGTTCCAATAAAATATTCATTAGGATATAATTTACCATTATGCACTGTAAAACAGTCTAACAAATCATCCCACAATTCCTGTAATTCATCATTTTCCCATGAATATTCACGCTGAAATCTAGGAATTACATATTTTCTTTTAAGATCTAAAGTATCTGCTATCGTTCTTGGTACTGCTTTAAATTCCATCCTTTTTCCCTCACACTAACTTTCTTTTTATTACCCCATTCTCCATATCATCAATACTATACATAGTATCCAGTACTTCGAATGTCTCCCTCAAATTACCTCTTGCACTCTTCCAGCCAATGCCATCCGTAAACCATACAAATGTAAAGCCATCGATTGTATCTGCCTCTTGTGAAAGCATTTTATAACTTCTTGCCGTTTCATTTAGTTTAGAACCTCCACTCGCATAGAAGTTTGTTTCAATTGCATAAATCATCTCATCTGTCTTGATTACAAAATCAAATCGTTTAGCAGCCTTACCCTGATTGGAAAGTGCAGATGTTCCTATGTCAAGATTTAGTACAAGTTAAAATGAGAAATTTCTCCCATTTTAACCTGCCAAAAGTTCAGCCTTAGTATGTGACTTCTCATATACTCGTTCAAATTCATCCGGCGACATGTAATCGCAATGGCTATGAATTCGTTTCGTGTTGTAGAAATTATTTTATAAGTTTCTCTTAATCCTCAATCTGTGGAATATTAACCAGTTGTTGCAATTTTTTTTCAAGAACCGCCTTATCTGGTAACTGTAACTGATACTGTGATACCAACATCGGTGACATAGTTCTGCTCATAGCATACTCTACCACCTCATCATTCTTAGCTGCACACAAAAGCAACCCTACACTAGGATTTTCATTCTCTTTTTTCACTTGTCTATCCAATGCTTCAAGATAAAAATTCCATAATATATGAATCTAAAAATGGGTTTTCTCCCAATTTTTTAACTGATTCTGGTAACAAAGTTTCCTTTGATAACATATATCTTTCATAATATCCACTGTCTAACTGTCTCTCCAGCTGTCTTTTAGAATAATTTTCCTTGATGCATAGACGAATATAGAACTCTCTTTCCTCATCTATCTTGCATCCCGACATTATCAGCAAGTGATTCGTCTAGCTAATTTGTGTCACCAGTGGTGTCACAATTTCATTTTTACCATTTTAGCGAGAAACTATAAACTTTTTAAAATCACTGTATTTAATTATATCAAGATTCTCCATTCCTCTCAATTAGTTTTTTCTCATATACCGATAACCTCCACCATCTTAGAACTATCTGTACTCGCCTGCTTCAAAAGTGCAACAAATTAAAACACTGCGTGATTCACATTTTACGATAACTCAATTCTTCTAGGTACTAAAATCAATATGCCTGACGAACAGGATCACCAATAGTTTTACGATAACTCAATTCTTCTAGGTACTAAAATATTACAACGCCGCTATTTCACAGATTACTAGTTTTACGATAACTCAATTCTTCTAGGTACTAAAATACCGAATGGAGTGAGTGGAAAAAGGTTGCGGTTTTACGATAACTCAATTCTTCTAGGTACTAAAATTCGATAACATTATACATTGCTCTAACAATAGTTTTACGATAACTCAATTCTTCTAGGTACTAAAATGCATAGAAGAAAATAGAAGGTAACTTTTATGTTTTACGATAACTCAATTCTTCTAGGTACTAAAATAAATGATTCTAAATTTTTTTGCATCAGCGGGTTTTACGATAACTCAATTCTTCTAGGTACTAAAATTAGAATCACTGCGCCTTTATATTGGTGGAAGTTTTACGATAACTCAATTCTTCTAGGTACTAAAATTAATCATTTAGGGGAAGAACTCAATCTTTGGTTTTACGATAACTCAATTCTTCTAGGTACTAAAATCAGCAGTGTCCATTATCATATCCCATTTTTGTTTTACGATAACTCAATTCTTCTAGGTACTAAAATGGTGGAAATGATTCTACGACAAGCAGTGGGGTTTTACGATAACTCAATTCTTCTAGGTACTAAAATCACAACACTATTCATCCGGTGTATATGGATGTTTTACTATAACTCAATTCTTCTAGGTACTAAAATTTTATACACTTTTTTAGGAGGGTGATATTAGTTTTACTATAACTCAATTCTTCTAGGTACTAAAATCAGAGGATTCTTTTAAGCCTAAATGACCTAGTTTTACTATAACTCAATTCTTCTAGGTACTAAAATAGAAGTATTGCAAAAAATAGTAGACGATAAGTTTTACTATAACTCAATTCTTCTAGGTACTAAAATCATTGGATGCAGGCTCCGCTTCTATCAATGTTTTACTATAACTCAATTCTTCTAGGTACTAAAATACAACACTACTACGGCGGTCAATTAGGTAGGTTTTACTATAACTCAATTCTTCTAGGTACTAAAATGACCTTTGACGAATATCAGAAGTTGAATGGGTTTTACTATAACTCAATTCTTCTAGGTACTAAAATATCGGATGTGATAATGTACGCTCTATCATTGTTTTACTATAACTCAATTCTTCTAGGTACTAAAATCGGAGTAAACACCAATGTAATGCAGACCGGGTTTTACTATAACTCAATTCTTCTAGGTACTAAAATTGTCCCAGTAAACATCGGCGCCTGCAGTGAGTTTTACTATAACTCAATTCTTCTAGGTACTAAAATTTCACTACATATGATTGGAAATGCTACGGCGTTTTACTATAACTCAATTCTTCTAGGTACTAAAATCATAGAGTCATTACTCTATATTGTGTTTGGGTTTTACTATAACTCAATTCTTCTAGGTACTAAAATTTTGTTCGAGTTCAAACCCTCGGACAATCTGTTTTACTATAACTCAATTCTTCTAGGTACTAAAATAATATTCATCCAGAAAATTAAAATCCGGCGGTTTTACTATAACTCAATTCTTCTAGGTACTAAAATTAATCGGGTTCGTTACGCTAACACACTTGTGTTTTACTATAACTCAATTCTTCTAGGTACTAAAATCCCTGCATCTCAATGTTATTCTGCTGTGCCGTTTTACTATAACTCAATTCTTCTAGGTACTAAAATGTTTCATTTCGTTGAAGATTTTAACTTCAAGTTTTACTATAACTCAATTCTTCTAGGTACTAAAATGACCCCCAGACTGCACCCTGTCAGTGCTACGTTTTACTATAACTCAATTCTTCTAGGTACTAAAATAGTCGCGCACTGCTGCACTATACGGACATAGTTTTACTATAACTCAATTCTTCTAGGTACTAAAATATCAAATTCTAGCACCTATCTACGATAACTCTTCTTCATTATACCACATCTCCTCTGAATAAAAAAGCCAATTCTGGCACAGAATATGTCCCGCAACTGTCAATATCGACGCAAATAGTTCCATTCAACATTTTCAAAATAATATCTCTTTGAAGCGAGAAAGCATAATTTTCTCTACCTATATTCTGTGCCACAGCCCTTAGATTTTGTAATACTTCCTCTTTTGAAAATATTCTTCCCATCGGATAATTACTATGAATATATTCCATTATATGTTCCAAATCCGGCATAACAAATACTTGGTCATTAATTATATTAATTCCCTCTATATTCTCATCTTCAACCATAACATATCCTTCAATGCTTGAACTCAAAACAAATTTTATATTGCTTTGTTTAGCAATCCCCATCATATCCTTATATATATCTTCGAATTTATCATACGAAACCAAATGATCTATATTTTCAATAATAACAATTCTTGAAGCGGGCATCTTTTCATTATAATTTTTTATCAACATCAAAAATTGTTGAAGTAATGTATAATTTGACATCTCCCCCAATTTTTTATTATTTTCAAATGTCAACTCACATTTCTGAATCATATCCAGCAAGGCCACCTCTGAGTATTCCAATTGAATTTGTACACCTTGATTATAAAAATGTTCATTCACATTATCAAACAATGAATTAATGTAACTTACAACTTGTGCCACTTCAATCTGACAATCAAAATTTTCCAATTCCTTTGCAAGATATTTTGCGAAAAAACTTGTTTTCGTTATCTTTATTTGATTTAATAGATCACTACGCCCCTTTATTCTAATAATATCATAATAGTTTCTCCCCAAAATCTCACCATTAATCTTTACATTTTCAACCATCTTCTCCTCATATTCCAAATATTTTTCGTGCGAAAAATGCTTACATAATGATTCAATCACATAGTTCTTTAAAACAAAATTAATTCCACATAGTTGTGTTATATCCGAAAAATTCAACTCATATGTTTTTTCATTTTCCTGCACCGTTACTTTCATAAAATCAGCAACCTTTCTGAACCTATTGTTCGCTCCGTTGTATTTTTGCTTCCCACGATTATCTTCATTTCAGTATACTGTTTTTCTGTTACAGTCAACAATCTGACATTTCCCTTTTCTGGTGCAATTCCCTCCACTCTTTTTTCCAGCCGTTTGGCATATTCTCTAGTAGGACAGGTTCTTACATACACCGAATATTGCATCATAACAAATCCCTCTTTAATCAATCCTTTACGAAACAATTGATAAATTCGTTTTTCTTTTGCCGTGTCCATTGGCAGGTCAAACATACATATAACTCTCATAACTTGATATTTCACTTATCCTTCCCCCAGTACTCTTTTACATCCGGAAACACTAATTCGTTTGTTCGTCCCATCAATATGGCCGCATAATTCTCCACATACTTTTCAAGTGCATTGCACAAATACATGTTCTTTTTATTATATACACATACATGATTTAACATATTAATAAGCCGATGCCGATGCTCCCCGGTAAAAAACTTAGCATCCCCTAATAAAATATAAGCGTAGTAATCAACAAATGGTCGAAACGGTTCTATCAGATCATCTACTAAATTGTATCGATTATACTCACTCCTATGATGAATTCCAAGCTGACAGTTTAATCCATACCCTACACATAATTTGGCTATATATGAACGAATGATACTATATCCATAGTCTAACGCTGCATTCAATAGAATATCCTCGTTCCCCCTGGAAAAGGTTGTTCCCATTAATTCATTAAAATAAATTTTAGCAGCGTGAGCCTCTCTGTTATGTAAATCCCCCGGTTCCACTTCTTGGCAAAAAATTTTCATAGAATCGACTACTTGTTGATTTTTTTCCAATTTTTGGAGTACTCCGTACTGATTTTGTATTTTTGATTTTACAATATCCTCCCAAATCCTATCATAATCCTCGCTCTTCCACGCAATCTGATACCTGATTTGTTTAGATATACGGCTATGATTGTCATACGAACAATAGAAACCAATTGGTAAGTGATTCTGATCACACCAAATTACCCCTATGTTATAATTAGCAAGAGATGCCATTACTCTGGCTGTAACAGTAATACGCATGTTATCGATTACCAACATAGATATATCACTTAGTGGAATCCAAATATCTTTTTCTTCTTTTCTCACAATTAAATTATCTAATTTCAAACGAATCTGTACTTCATTCTCCAATAGCACTACACGAAATCCCATACTTTACCTCCCTTGTACTCATTCCCAATTTTCCACAAAAAAAGGACACCCGTCGGTGTCCTTGATTTCGGCATAAAGCCTTGTTTTAGTAGATCTAAAAGAATTGAGTTATCGTAAAATCTACACTCTCATGATACTACTTTTATCAATATAAGTCAACCCACAATGAAAATTTTTCTTTATTCGCTTTGTATCTATTTCCCAATATATCTGTTCTAATCTTTTCTATCAAATTTGTTTTTGATAACCCTACAAGATTTTGCTTTTTTTCTCCAAACTTTGGCCTATCTACAGGTTTCGTTTCAATATAATTCTTTTTATTAGGCATTGTTCTAGACGAAAAGCGTTCTGTAAAAAACTCGCCATCTTTTTCATATTGTATAATCTCATTCTTGTAGAAAGACATTTGGAACTCATATCCGTTTTCTTCCACATCAGTGTACACTTGGTCATTCTGTATCATTTTTTCGTTACGAAGAATTTGGGTATACGCATCTTCATCTATTACATACCTTCCTTGAGTATATTTTAGATCGGCGTATTTTACTCCAACAAGAATATACTCCTTTTTCTTTTCATTACAATAAACATCCATTCTAAAAGGATTGATGCCTTCCAATATAACTTTTTTGCTTCCTTTGGAGAACCCATATTTATGAGATATATCAAGACAACTTTTTACCTCACCGTCATAATATTTTATGCACTGTATTTTCGGTCCATTATGTTTCTTTGCATATTTACGAAAATAATCACCGGTTTCTTCCAAATAATCTTGCAACGGATTCGGAGAATCTGCATAATCACTCATCAGTAACATTAGTTGTTCCCATGTTTTAGGATCCTTTTCAAACATCAAAAAGCTACTTTCTTTTCCCTTTTTTATTTTCTCCTTAAACCTCTTTACATCACTAATATCATACAAATCTAACTTATTAATTTTAATTACCTTTCCATTTTTGTTCCGTGTTCCACGAATGGTCTGGTTACCAAGGGACCGATTTGCCTTTTTGTCCACCTTATGCCAATATTTAGTTTTTTCCTTAGCCGCCGCAATGTTCTTCCTTATAGTAATAAGTTTATTTTGATACATCATTTCATTGTAAACTTTATTACTCATTACACGATCAAATTCACCGACTTTAAATATCTCGCCGGTCTCTTCATCCACAATCTCCATTTGCATCTTATGGTAAACATCAAATCCCATTTGTGAATAGCACATAATCATCGCATCGACCGCATGATGACTGAATGATTCCTCTCTATCTTTTTCCAATTGCAATACTTTACGAAGTTGACTGGTAAAACTTCCTCGTATAACCCTTACTTTCGTATTTGTCTCTTTCGCCATAAAATAATCTTGCAAGGCATTAAGGACCACCCTTGACGCATACCTCGTATCATTTATATTTCTGGCAATAAATCCCTGCAAAACTTCTACCTTTGTTATGTCTTGCATAAATAAAAGTTTCTGTTTTTTACCAGACGGAATCTCCATAGAACATACAAAATTCTTAAACATTTCAAAATCCCACTCTCTCTTCAATTTGGACAAATACATAAAAGGTGTTTTATTCCCCTTATCTCTGTTTTCTCCTTCGTACACAAGTACTTTATTCATCCTGCTGTCATCAAAAGAAATAGATTTGGGTATAATATGGTCAATTTCAAAAGCCCACTGATCCTTTAGTAATTGTTCTATTTCTATTGGGCGTCCTGAATATATACATTTTCCTTTTTGTTCATTCCATAACTTTAATTTTAGTGCCAAATTTTTATGGTGATGAAAATCTTCATCTTTGATTGTTATTCCGTGCTCTGCTCGTATTTTCTTTATTATACCCGCCAATTCCTTTTCGTTCTTTTTCTGCATATCTTTTATTCTTGCCTTTTCCTCATCACTATTTTTATCTCGTGGCATTTCCACAACAATCTGATCAGGATAACCATATTTTTTTATCAACGCATTTAATACATTAACTGTAATCCGAATGGAACGACATACAACAGGATTATATATATTTTCAAGCAATGTATCCGCTGGTATTTTATTCGTATTAACAAATTTTTCTTTGGATGTTTTAAATACACCCATATCCGTCAAAATCTGCATTTGATTTTTCCCAGTAATATACATATCCGGAATAATTTCCTTCATTATCTTAAGGGAAAAAGACTGCCATTTACTATAAAACGAGCCTCGCTTTTTACGAAATTGAACCAACAACTCTTTTTGCTCCGGCAAAAGATTTATTTTAGCTGTATTAAATGCTTCCATAATCCCCTCTTTTTCCGTATTAAGAGTCAGAATATATGCTATTTCATCTTGCTCGTTCCGTGTAAAATCATCAATGTTCCAACCATTCACAGCAAATTCTTTTTTCATTGCCCTGTATTGTTCAAATGTGTGAAAAATTTCCTTGTCATTTTTATCGATGCGCGCCCCACTCATAGTCTCTATATCCTCACCAATAACTTTGGCAATTATTTTTCTCATATTTACACTATTTGAATTCTTGATCACATCGACAATTTTTCTTCTTTCTTCCTCCGTAAGTTTTCTTTCATTTACAACCAGATTATTTAGGTCATTTAATAAATTAAATTCCTGTGCTGTATATGATGCCCCTGCTGCTCGTATTTCCTCTGGATATACACTACACCTACCAATCAATTTTTCAAATATATTTTTTTCTGTTATATATTGCCCTGTTTCATCCTTTTTAGTGGTATAAATGCCATAATCAGTTCTGGAAAATTCATTCCCCGGTCCTTCATAATACTTCCTTTTTCGCATAAGAATCTGCACATAACTATCCACAAAATCACTGTCTATAAAAGAATGATACGCCATCTGATTTTCCAGAATTGACTTTACTTCTTTTACATAAGCAGATGTTGTAAAAATATTAGATAATGTTACCTTTTCATTATTTTCTGTAACCGTAATCGTTCCTCGGTAAGATCCATATTTTTCTAAACGCTCTTTTTGAATTTGGCATGGAAACAGATCCTGTCCCAATTTTTCTTGATTTATTTGAATTCCCTTTTGATAATCACTTTTCCCACTCGATGCATCATCCAGCGCATCATCCATATACGAAATACCTCTATGTAATAAAGCACTTCTCAATACACAATATAATTCAAGTAGTGACAATTCAGAAGATAATCCTTTTATTCGTGCATCCAAAACATCGACAATATTCTCATCCGGTATCTTATTTCCGTAAGCGCACCATAAAGAGTTATAATCATGAACCCTATTTTTTCTTCTACGGTGTAATCTCTTGATTTGCCTAAAACCTCTTCTGTCTACATTCCTAGATGCATCTGCACTGTCAAATAAGTTAGAACCCGACTCTAAAACCTGATATTCATCATCAACAACAGCCCATCCAACCGATGCAATTCCTATATCTACTCCAATGCGAATCCCCATAATTTACTCATCCTTTCTCTTTTATACGGTATTTTTGTCTAAATTCACAAATTATGAATATATTTTATCATATTTGGTTTACATTTTCATTATATTTTATTTTTTAATTTTGACTCTATCTATTTCTCCCCATTACCTCCCCCTCTTCCCCCATTCTCCCATATATTAAGTCCTAAAAAAAGGACTTCCAGCTGTTACACTGAAAATCCTTTCATTTTTTACATATTAATTTTTGCCAGCCCTTCCATCAGTTCTTTTACCTTATCATCCCCGGTAAGTCCGTAAACGATATTGTAACAGTAGGTGGCTCCGTCGATCATCTGGTTGCCAAAGAGCTGTTCCCCAAGGCCTGTAGCCAGAGCCAGGATAGCCGGATTCGGTCCCGGCAGGAACTCATATTCCTCGGCGATCTTTTTGATCTCTTTTTCTTTCAGATGGATGCCGGATTTTTTCAGGGAAGCCAGTGCTTCTTTCTGGTCCGCCTCAAACTGCAGGGCAATGTGGAAACAGGCCGCCGCCGGCTTTTTCTCTCCCTGGTGTTCAAAGTACCGTCCCAGATAAGCAAATCCCTTGGCCACTGTGTCCGGGCGGAACGCATAGTAAATAGCAGTCAGTGCCGTCTCATGCACCTCATCCCACTGATCCAGCGCGATCAGACTGTCCATATAGCAGAAAGCAATGTGGGCATTCACCGGGTTCCACTTTCTGGCATTGGCAAAGCTCTCCTTTGCCTCCTCATACTTGCCCTCTGACATAAGGTCCATGCCTCGGTTAAGGAAAATGTCTGCATGAGGAATCTCGGAACGGCGCACTGCCTTGTCCGGCTTTACAAACTCGTTTACCATGATCTCCTCGAAAAATTCATAGAAAGAATAATACTGTGCGTCCTCTTCTTCCTCGTCGTCCTCGTCGATCTGGATATCTACCACACGGTCTTTTCCCATTTCCACAACCGCTTCGTTTCTCTCTTCCTCTGATAAAAGGTCATACATCAAACGGCTGCATTCTTTGGCGATCTCGCCGCCAAACTCATGTCCGTGAAAAGCCTCCATCTGTCCTTTCAGGTACTTTAAGTCCTGCTTTTTGTCTCCTGTGAGACGCTCTTTAATCTGTTTTAAGATTTCTTCTACTTCTGTCAACGTCATGTCCTCCCTTTTACTCTGTTGCAGTTGCTTTTTTCTCAAGTTTATAGTAACTGGTGCACATCCGGTCTTTGTAAATATACAGAGGCATCATCTTGCTGCCATCGTCCTTGGTTCGGTAGATGAACCTGTCTTTCCTCTTATAAGTACCGGCAGCTGCATTATCTGTGTCACTGCCGTCCAGATTTGCCTTGTACCGCACGATACTCTGGACAAATTTACCGTTTTTCTTAAACTGGATCTTGACCTTGTTGTCTCCTTCTACTTCATTGACAAATGTTTTATTAAAGGTGGTCTGATCCGGTACCTTGCCCTGATACAAAGCCTGTCTGGAGATCAGATAATCTCCTTCAAAGTAAAAAAGATCTTTGTTGTTGTCTTTGTCTACTGTCTCAATGCCTTCTTTGGTTCTTGTAAAGGTACCACGGCTCAGTTCACTGCTTTCTTTACCGGCATTCAGAAGTCTCTTGTAGGTTTTGTCCTTTTCATTTAACTCCAGGTAAAAAGCACTGCCACTTTCATCACTCTGGGTTCCCTCTGAGATCACACAGCCATAACGGGTGATGTATTTTTCATCTACCTTCGGCTCTTCTGTGGCGGCACTGCCGGTGGCTGTGGCTGTGGCCTGGGCGGTCTGGGTACTGTCATTTTTATCCTTGTTCTTAGTGTATACAATACTTACCACCATGCCCACAAATCCAATGGCACACACGATCAGTATGATCGTAGTTGCTATATCCATGATACTTCTTTTTTTCTTACGCTTACTCACAATGATGTCTCCTTTTCTATCAAATCTTTCGTTACCTCTCCGGCGATCATAAGGCCTGCCACAGAAGGTACAAAAGCCAGACTTCCTGGTATATCTCTTCTCACACTGCAGGTTCTCTGAGATCCCGGTGGACATACACAGTCGGTGCGGCAGCTGCTCTCTTCCTCATCCACAGGCCGCATAGGCTTTTCTTCTGAGTATACCACTTTTAGCTTCTTTACGCCACGCTTTTTCAATTCCCGCCGCATTACTTTTGCCAGCGGACACATTTTCGTTTTGTAAAGGTCTGCCACCTTAAATTGTCCCGGGTCAAATTTATTGCCGGCTCCCATGCAGCTGATGATGGGCACCCCTTTTTCCTGTGCCTTCATAACCAGCTCGATCTTGGCCGTTACCGTATCCACGGCATCTACAATATAATCATATTCTTCAAAAGGAAACTCCTCTGCATTTTCCGGCAGAAAAAAGCACTTGTGAACCTGTACTTTTACCTGGGGATTGATGTCTTCCATCCGCGCCTTCATCACATCTGCCTTGTACTTTCCAATGGTGGAAGTGGTGGCGATGATCTGCCGGTTCAGATTGGTAAGGCATATCTTGTCATCATCGATCAGGTCGAAGGAACCGACCCCGCTCCGGACCAGCGCCTCACAGACATAACCTCCGACGCCGCCGATCCCAAATACAGCCACATGGGCATTTTTCAGTTTTTCCATTGCCTCCTTGCCCAGAATAAGCTGGGTGCGGGAAAATCGATTCAACATTCCTTCAAACCTCCGTTTATTTTACTTTGATCTTGATCACTTTCTTTTTACCGGAAGAAGCCTTAACTGTGATCTTGGCTGTTCCTTTTTTCTTCGCTGTCAAAACACCGTATCCGTCTACTTTTACAACCGATGACTTGCTGCTCTTAAAGGACAGCGTATCAGTGGACTTAGCTGGTGCCAGACTGACTTTCAAAGTAACTGTTTTCTTTCGTTTCATAGTCTTAGGTGCTTTTACCTTGACCTTTTTTGCTTTTACTTTCTTGGATACGATCACGGTGATTACCTGGCGTCTGCCGGATGTAGTGGTGATCTCTATCTTAGCTGTTCCTTTTTTCTTTGCTTTGATCACACCGGACGCACTGACGGTGGCCACGGCATTTTTCAAAGAACGATAAGTAACTTTATCGGTGGTAGACGCCGGTGTCAGCACTACTTTTACTTTCGTACTGCTGCCTTTGGCTACCCGCATCTTTTTGGCATTCGGCTTCTTGGCAAAAATCCGGATGCCCGTTGCCGGGATCTGGCTTCCGTTGCTGTAAGCACCATTACTGCCGTTACCATTGTTTCCGTTGCCATTGTTTCCGCTGCCATTCTGACTGCTTCCGTCGGCACTCTGTCCCTGGCCCAGTACCGTAACCTCTACACTGGCCTTGACACCGGATGTAGTAGTTCCAGTAATAGTTGCCTTACCGGCTGCCAGTCCCTTGATCACTACCTTAGATGTGTCATAGCTGACATTGACAAGATCCGGCCGGTCGGTGGTCCAGGTTACTGTATCATCCGAGTTAGTCGGCAAAATGATAAAGCCTGTGCTGGCAGTTTTGGATGTTGTCTTGTTGATCCTTAACTCACTGCCAACCTTTACCGTTGGATTGGTGTTATAAATCTTTAATTCAGAAGATGGCATAGTCACCTTAACAATGTATTTATTGGATTTAATCTTGCCATTCTCACTGACAGCCTGAATCTGGATCGATCCTTTATCCTTGGCAGTCAAAAGACCATTCTCATCAATGGATCCATATGCAGCACCACTGGTAATGCTCCAGGTTACTTTTTTATTGGTAGCGGCTGCCGGACGCACATCTGCTTCCATCTGCAGCGTACTTCCTGCCCCAACGGTATTGGCACCGTTCTTACCACAGATTGTAATGGTAGATACGGATAAAGTCACATCGCTTTGTACCTTCAGGAAAAAATCTTTCTTCTGTCCGCTGGCCTGAGCGGTAGCCGTGATGGTCACTACCTCATCTGAGGCTCCCTTGGTAGTGATCTTTCCTGTATTATCTACTTCGATAATATCCGGATTGGAACTTGTATATACTACTTTCTCACCGGACACACCGTCGTAACTGCTGTCAAATTCCGGTGTAACACGGATGGCATCTTTACCTCCATTGTCCGCTTTGATCATGTATGGTGATCCTTTGGAAGTACCACCGGAAGCGCTGCTAAATTCTCCCGGCAGATTATCTCCTACTGTGGTCACTTTCAGAGATTTGGCTGCTGTCTGACAGTACACATCCAGCCTATCTGTTTTACTTCCGGAAGTAACGGTAATGGTTGCCTTTCCATTGGCTGCCCGCTTGATGGTGGCCATAGAAACGCCATCCTTCGTAACAGGTTCTTCTATCGTTACAACGGATGGGTCCGAAGACTCCCATGTTACTCCTTCCGTTGTGTTGTACGGTGTCAGGACCGCTTTTACCTGGATGCCGCTTGTAGCTGCCTGTCCGGTGGATGGGATGTAAAGAATCTTGCCACCGGATGTTTCTTCATACATCGTTGGTTTATTTTTTACCACCGTGTCTTCTGCTGCCGAGATATCCACTGCTTCTGTCGGCATATCAACCACTCGTACTGCATAGTCAACAGTGTGGCTGTTGATCATAAATCCATTGCTTTCCAGTACTCTGAACTTACTCTGGAACTCTACTCTTACCTTCACAGCCTCTTTGATATAACTCGTTCCTGACAAAGTAAAGGAGTAAACACCTGTTTTTTCATCCTGGGATACCTTCACAGTCAGACCTTTGTATCCCCCTTCTACAGACTGGCCGTCCTTGTACAGTGCATGAGAAGTTCCCTCATTATCGATCAATGTAACCGTCGGCACACCATTCAGGGTATCACTGTTCAGTACCCGGATCGGCAAGGTTACACTGCCCTGGATCGGTACGGTGACAGAAGTGTTTGCACTGTTATCAAACTGAAGGGTCGGGTTAATATCTTTGCCTGCTGTAGTACCATAAGATCCATAAATAGCCTGTCCGTTTAAGGTGGCTGCCAATGGTATGTTAATATTTTTCAGATCTTCATTGTCTACAAATACCTTGCTGGCGATGTCCTCTGTGGTATCGGACACTTTTACATTGGCAAGGTAAGTACATCCACTAAACGCTCCCGTTGGCAGTTTCCGGATCTTAGTCTTACTCATATCTGCCTTTACTACATTGGTATTCTGGAATGCGTTGGTTCCGATGGATTCCAGACGGATGGCACGGTCAAAATCAATGCTTGTAAGACCGGTCTTACTGCTGTAAGTTCCGTATGGTTTCCGGTTTCTGTAATATGAGTATTTTATCTCTTTGCCACTGGTATTTTGATAGGTAACCGAAGTCTGTACTTTTTCCTTTATGGTGCTGTTGCTGAAAGCGTTATTACCTATGGTTGTCAGGCTGGATGGGAAAATGATCTCCTCCAGCGACACACAGTTGTCAAACGCATAGTCACCGATGGTCTGCACGCTGAGACCGAAGGTACTTCCCATACCTTTTTCATCTGTCAGCACCAGGTTGTAACATTTGCTGAAAGCATTTTTACCGATGGATGTTACCGTATCCGGAATCACAGCAGTGCGGAGTCCATAGAAATCATCTGCTTTCTGATTATCTGCAAATTTCTTTCCGCATCCGCTGAAAGTATATTCTTTGATCTCTTTCAATCCCTTTGGCAGGCGTACTGTCGTAAGGTTAAAGCAGTTCTCAAACGCGTGGGCGCCGATTCCTCTTGCAGCCACAGAATCCGGAAGGATCACCTTCTGTAAACCAAAGGCATATGTAACGCTGCCTGCTGTCGAACTCTGCAGTCCCAGTATGGAAGTAGTCAACATGAACATCTGGCTTTCCATACTGCTGTCTTTGTTCTTTTCCAGTGTCGTACCGCTCTTCAGACGAAGGGTTGGCTGCGTGGATTCCTGGCGGTAATAATATGTTTTATAAGCATCCGTAGTGGTATCCAGATACTCATCTGCTACTTTGTAAGTCGTGCCGGATACACTGTTTTCTGCTACATCTTCCGCCTTGTAATAACAGCGCACTGCAACTGCCAGCACCTTTGTATACTGCAGCTGTTCTGTCTCCGACAATCCGGCATAATCAAGAGAACTGATTCTGTCATTTTCTGCAATATAAACGGTTTTGGTTGAACTTTTATCTTCCTCTACTACTGCATACTCTGCATAGCCGTCTTTTTTTGTGTCAGACATACCGGCTTTCTTCACATAAAATGGATATACAATATAACCGTTTACCGTTGCCTCAGTGGCACAGCCTGCAAATGCATAATCTCCCACTTCCCCCAGCGTAGATGGGAACTGGGCTGTTCCATTTTTCACTGTATCACCGTAACCGATGGTGTTGAGCCGGGTCTGATTCTGGAATGCATACTTTCCTATGGAAGTCAGCTTAGATGACACAATGACTTTTTCAAGTTTTGCGCCATATGCATTTCCTGCATTGGCGTTATAAAACGCCTTTTCCGGGATACTCTCAATCCCTTCTCCCAGATCCACTGTCTTCAGTCCGTAGTTGTCTGCAAAGGCCTGTTCTCCCAACTCCGTTACACAATCCGGCAGTTCCACGGTCTCCAGGGGACCGTAATCTCCGCCATGACGAAGTCTGTAAGAGCCATATATATCCTGGGTATAAGAAGTCCCCCTCTTGAAAAAAGAATAGCATTTCTGAAAGGCTCCTGCCTTAATAGCCCTCAGTTTGGTAAGACCCTTCAAAAAGTTTGTATTCGCAAGAAGGATACATCCTTCAAAGGCGTTTTCTCCAATGGTTTCCAGATTAGATCCATCTTCGATCTGGATGTTATCTCCCATCAGAAACTGACACTGGCGAAAACTCCGCTGTGGGATTACTTCCAGTGTCTTTGGCAGAGAAATCTTTGTCAGACTGCTCTGGGAAAATACACTTGCACCCCATTCGGTACAATTTGACGGAATGTCGATGGAGGTAAGCACGGCTCCCTGGAACGCATAATCATCCAGTTTTTTCAGGTTTTCCGGCAGTTTGATCTCAGCTATGGCTGCCAGTGCAAATCCATAATTTTCAATTTCTGTCATCTTATCACAATTAGTAAGATCTATTTTGTCAAGCTTTGCTTCCTGGAATGCATTGCTGCGGATTACCTGGACACTCTTTGGCAGAATATTGGAAGTGCTGTCTCCCTTTACTCTAAACGTCATACCGTTTTCTGCCTCAGCAGCACATCCTTTGAACAGGGCACTGCTGATATATTGAATGCCCTCTTTCAAGGTGACTTCCGTCAGCTTGGTACAGCCCTCGAAAGCACTGGCACCGATCTTGTCAGCATCTTTCATCGGAATATCGATGGCCTTCAGACTGGTACAGCCGGTAAAGGCATAACTTCCCATCACCTTATCTTCACTGTCTCCCAGTTCTACATTTTCTACACTGGTACAGCCGCTGAAAGCAGCCTCTCCGATCTCACCGACATTCTGCAGCTTGATCCCCATAACAGCAGCCTTTCCAACTGAAAGACTTTTCAAAGATGTACAGCCGCTGAAGGCATTTTTTCCGATTTTTTTCAGAGTTTCCGGAAATGTGATCTGTTCCAGCCCGGTACAGGCATTAAACTCTGAATCCGGAATTTCTGTTATCTCACCACTGGTCAGCTTCAAGCCCTCCAGATTTATGTTCTTTGCCTTTCTGGCCCATCCGATTCCTTCCATGCTGGTGATGGTCAGATCGCCAAAATCGATATCTCCGGCATAAGCATTCAGATATGCCATATATACAGATCCTGTATAATCGCTGTTGGATCCATACTGGTCGATGACCTGGGATGCTGTCAAACGGGACAATTCATCAATCACCGTTGAGTCCTTTGTATCTGTATACTTTTCCTGGGCATTAGCAAGAATCGTGTAATATTTTAACACAGTAGGATCCTTGACATACTGGGCAGACAAAATGCTGCCTGTCTCCAGATTACCGGGTGCCGCCTGCACTACCCTGGCCGGAATGATCCCGGCAGGCACACTGGCCAGTACAAGAGAAAATGCCAGACCTACACTGGCGGCTTTTCTCAACCATTGCTTCGTATTTTTCTTCATATAATCTCCTTTCTTGCGTGCCTTATATCCCTTGTGTGAAAACACGCTATACATAGTTTATTTTACCTTTATATCTGTCTGTATGTCAAGCAATGTTCACTGATTTTCAAGTACCTGCTCCGCCAGTTCCCTCATCCGCTGGCTGACCCAGTCCGGCGACAGCACCTTTGCCTCTCCGTGAAAAGCTATGAGCCACCCTAAGAACTGGTCACTGACAGCTACCGTTACCCTGGCGGTAAAATGCTCCTCTCCGTCTTTTATCAGGGTCACATCTTTTCCAAACCGGTCAATGACCACCCCCGCCAGATAGTTCTTAAATCGGATCCGCACCGTCTCTTCTTTTCCGGAAAACATGCCAAAGTGCTTTCTGGCAAAATCCGCCATATCCAGAGACTGATAGATTTCCCGGCCTTTTCTCTCTTTTTCCGCCACCTGGACTTTGATCATTTTGTCCACCCGAAAATGCTTCAAGATTCCGGCCTCTTCATCAAATCCCAACATATAATAGTTCTCATCATCCCAGGACAGTCCCCATGGCGAGATCTCATAAAAAGCGCCATCTCTCTTCAGGATCATTTCCTTGTGTATGCCCCACTGAAAATACTGAAAGCGGATCTGCTTGTTGTCGTTCATAGCCAGATGGATCTCATCTACATTGTAATAGATGGTTTCGTTCATGGTTTTGACCCGGTGCTGCACATACACCTGTCTGGTCAGCATCTTGGCCTGTCTTTTGCTGGTGAGACTTTCGATTTTTTTAATAAGCTGGTCAGACTTTTTCGCTGTTATAAACTTAGAGGACTGAACGGCATCTACTAAAAGCTTCAGTTCTGCCAGTTCAAACTGTCCGGACACCACATGATAATAAGCTTTCCGCCCGTCCCGGTACATTTCCACATCTACACCGTACAGACGAAGCTGTTCAAAATCATCATACAAGCTTTTTCTCTCTGCACTGACTCCTCTGTTCTCCAGTTTTTCTATGATCTCATCCAGCGTGAGCCCCTTTGTTTCATCTGTTTCTTCTAATAAAATATCCTTCAGATATAAAAGTTTCAGTTTCTGTCTCTGCCCCTTTGCCATACCTATCTCCTCCCATACAAATGCTGGTTTTTCGTAGTACTCTGAAATGGGATTTCTTCCCATCCCTCTTTTTCTGAAAGTGCACAGGCAATGAGTTTTTTTGTCAGGTCCGGCACATCTTCCCTTGTCATAGCCTCCTGTACATCTACCCACACGACTTCACTGTTCTCGTCTCCGTCACTTCGGGGATCCCCTGCCACATACTCGGCCCGGAAAGCACTGTACCAGTCCCTCTGGTTAAAGCGGATGCCGATGAGTTCTTCCGGTTTTATCTCAACGCCTGTTTCCTCTCTGTATTCCCGGCGCACCGCTTCTTCGGGGGATTCTCCCTTTTCCAGATAGCCTCCCGGCACGATAAGTTTTCCCTTACCTCCGCCGTAAGTATGCCTTGCCAGAAGTACCTTCTGGTCTTTGATGACTACTGCCGTAGCTGACTGGTTCCATACGGTCATTGTCTCATTGATAACCTGATCTACCAGCTGCCAGGCAATACTGCCCGGCCGTAACTTTTCTCTCGCTTCTTCCATCGAAAACCACTGAGCCTGATCCACTTCACCGGACAATACCAGATCTTCCTTTTTTACCTCTACTTTGTATCCAAGCATCAGCATTTCTTTTTTTTCATAAGGAAAACTTCTTACGAATGTGATCTTCTCTGCCTTCTGTCCGATTTCCTCCGCCACTTCTCTTGCTGCTGTTTTCTCCGCTGACTCCCCCATCTTCATCACACCTGCCACACAGACATAACTGTCAGCAGACACATAGTTCTGGCGGAGCAGGGCAATCTCTTTCTGCTCGTTTACCACAGCGCAGATGACACAGGTAGTAAAGGAGTCCCACAACGGGATCTCACAGTTTTTACAATAAGGCATCTTTCCCTCGTCGCCGATTTCTTTTTGGACCAATTTTTCTCCGCAGTGCGGACAATATGTAAAATGCATTATTTCCTCCAATCTTACTTGCCGGCTGCAATCTGCTCTGCCAGTTCTTCCAGATATTCCCAGCGTTCCATCTTTTCCATCAACTGGTTTTCCGCCTCTTCCTTTTCCTTTGTGATCTCGCCTAATTTCACAAAATCCGTGGCGCAGGCAAGGGTCTCTTCTTCCAGCCTTTGTATCTTCTCTTCCAGATCGTTTATATCCTGCTCAATGGTTTCATATTCCCGCTGCTCCTTGTAGGACATTTTTAACTTTTTCTCCTGTCCTTCCTTCCAGTTGCTGCGGTTTACCTTTTTTTCTTCTGCCGGGGCCTGTCCTGCCTGCTGCAAAGACTCTTCTCCCCCGCTCTTGTACTGATAGTCCGTATAACCGCCCTCGTACTGGGTGATCGTTCCCCCTTCAAAAGCAAAGATACGATTTACCACTCGGTCCAGAAAATACCGGTCATGGCTGACGGTAAGAACGATACCGTCAAAACCATCCAGATAATCCTCCAGCAAAGCCAATGTCGTAATATCCAGATCGTTGGTAGGCTCATCTAAGATCAGTACATTGGGTGCCTCCATCAGGATCCGCAGCAGATACAGTCTCCTCTTCTCGCCACCGGACAACTTGCCGATACGGGAATACTGCTGATCCGCTGTAAACAAAAACCGCTCCATCAACACTGTGGCTGTCATGGTTCCCTCGCTGGTATGAAGCACCTCTCCCCCTTCTTTCACATAATCGATCACCCGCATATCCGGGTCCATCTGGTCGCTTTCCTGGGAAAAATACCCGATCTTCACCGTCTGTCCTATGGTGATCCGGCCCTGATCCGGCGTTTCCTGCCCTACGATCATTTTGATCAGCGTAGACTTGCCACAGCCATTGGGTCCTATGATTCCTACCCGGTCATGGCGGAGAAAATTATAGGTAAAATCCCGGATCAAAGTGCGGTCATCATAGCCTTTCCAGATGTTTTCGCACTCAATGGTGGTTTTCCCAAGCCTGGATGATCCTGCCACGATCTCCACCTGGCGGTCCTGCTCCGGCGCCTCCTGGTCCCGCAGCATCTCATATCGGGCAATATGTGCCTTCTGCTTGGTAGATCTGGCTCTGGCTCCCCGCTGCATCCAGGCAATTTCCTTGCGCAGTACGCTCTGTCTTTTACGCTCGGTGGCTTTTTCAATCTCTTCTCTCTCTGCCTTTCTCTCCAGAAAACCGGAATAGTTGCAGCTGTAACTATATAAAGAACCTTTGTCGATCTCTACTATGCGGTTTACCACACTGTCCAGAAAATAGCGGTCATGGGTTACCATGATCAGTTCTGTCTTCATATTTTTCAGATGATCCTCCAGCCACTGGGACATCGCACCGTCCAGATGGTTGGTAGGCTCATCTAACACCAGTACATCACAAGGCGTCAGGAGCACCCGCACCAGTGCCACTCTTTTTCTCTGTCCTCCCGACAGCTGGGAAACCGGCTGGTCATACTGGGTAAGCCCCAGTTTTCCCAGATAACTTTTGGCATCCGCCTCGTACTCGGCAGGGTTCCCACTGATTTCTTCTTTTCTTGGCAGTGCCCCCATCAGCATAGTCTCTCCCGGCTCAAATTCCGGCTGCTGGGGCAGATAGGCGATGCGAAGATTCCGTCTGGTGATCATCGTCCCCTGATCCGGTATCTCCTGTCCTGCCAGTATTTTTAACAAAGTAGATTTACCGGTTCCGTTGATACCGATGATCCCTACTTTTTCATGTTCATTCAGGCTGAAAGAAGCCTCCTTAAATAACATTCGGTCTGTATAAGAATGTGTCAGTCCTTCTACGGTAATTAAGTTCATACTCATCCTCCATTCTCGATAAATAGTAACATATTACGGCCGGTTCGTAAAGAAAGCCCCCGGACTTTTCCCTTGTAAAATCCTGAGGAACTTGATAAAATAGAGGTCAGCTAAAAAACAAGGGGGATTCACATTTACTATGAATAAAAAAGAAGTAGCAGAAATCAAAAAAAGATTTACCAAGACAAAATGCAGTTTCACCAGATTGTGCGGCTGCTATGTAGATGCCGAAAAGCAGAAAAGACTGACCTTGAAGGAAGCATTTTTAAGTCTTCCGGAAGAGGAAATGTTTAAATACATTGATATTTTTCGTAAAACCCTTTCCGGTTCCATCGGAAAGACTATGTTAAATATGGAGTTTCCTATGGAGCAGGAAACGAAGGAAGACGGTACCCAGCGTTTTCTCATGAAACTCTTAGAGAGCAAACTTACAGACGATGATCTTTTGAATGAATTTTACGACAAGATCATCAGCGTCTATAATTACCCGGAAAATTATTTTATCATTCTGACCCACGATGCTTATGATATTCCTAAGATCACTTCGGACGGCGTGGAAAACTTTGACGCTTCGGAGTATGTTTACGATTATATCCTCTGCTGTATCTGTCCGGTAAAATTAACAAAACCGGGGCTTTGTTACAACGCTGAAACCAACCACATTCAGGACCGCATCCGAGACTGGGTGGTAGAGGCACCTCAGTCCGGCTTTTTGTTCCCGGCCTTTAACGACCGTAACATGGATATCCATAATCTTCTGTATTACAGCAAAAAATCTGACGAACTGGATGCAGTCATCACCGAAGAGGTTCTTGGATGCCAGCTTCCTCTCCCGGCCAAAAGCCAGAAAGAGACTTTCAACAACATCCTGGAAGAATCTCTGGGATTGGACTGCGACTATGAAGTGGTCAAGACCATCCATGAAAATCTGAACCAGATGTTGGCCGAGACTTCCGAGGAACCGGAACCGCTGGCACTGGCCAAAGAGGATATGTCACATCTCCTGATGAAAAGCGGCGTAGAAGAAAAAGAGATCGAGACCTTTGAAACCCGCTTTGATGAAACCGTAGGGGAGGACCAGTGCCTGATGGCTGCCAATATTTCCAGTCCTAAGAAATTTGAAGTAGCCACTCCGGATGTGAAAGTCACCGTCAATCCACAGCGGACAGATCTGGTAGAGACAAAAATAATCGATGGCGTTCCTTACCTGATGATCGAGATTAATGATCTGGTAGAGGTAAACGGAATCCAGGTTGTCTCTGAACTGGCATCTTCCGGATCTTCTGAAAACAGCGGAGAAACAGCGGCAGAATAGTTACTTTCTCCATTTTTTCGGAAACTGATATTCATCCCGGTCTGATAACACACCGAATTCATAGCCCTGCTGACGAATATAGTCAAGGATCCGGGGCAATGCCTTCGGTGTGTTTTTTGCTCCTCCGGAATCATGCAGAAGGATAATGGGATACTGAAACCTTGTAAGATCCTTTTTTACATTGGCAATAATTTCTGCCGTACTTACATTCATACGGACCGCATCTTCTCCTGACACAGACCAGTCAAAACTCTTCACTCCCATCTCATGCATTTTCTCGGTTGCGCTGTCTACAAATCCTCTGACAAATCCATTGTTACTTCCCCATGGAAAACGCTGCACTTTTGGTTTTACTCCGGTGGTCTTTTCGATCTTTTCATAGGCCGTCATAAAATCCTTCATGAAAGCAGTCTCATTTTTATACATGATCTCATGTTCATGACAGGCAGTATGAATCCCCACTTCGTTGCCCTGTGCAATAAGTTTTTTTACAGATTTCTGACGTTTTTCTGTAAGATTATCACTGATAAGGAAAAAGGTTGCCACTGCCTTCTTTTCCTGCAGGATCTGTAATATCTCCTCTGTATTGCAGCTGGGTCCATCATCAAATGTCACATAGGCAATTTTTCTATCTCTCTGGTTTTCCTTTTTTACCTGAGATGCAAGACGGGCAGTAACCACAACCTGGTCACTGCCCGTCTCTATAGCAACAGGATCTGCATCCTGTCGGTTTTTATTCAATTCTTCACATACAAGTACCATCAATGTACAAAAACAAATGAAATATATCCACCTCTTCATAACGAATCACCTAATATATGCACTTATCTTATTTTATGTATGTGTCTCTGAAAAGATTCAGAAATTAGTTCAAAATAGTCTCCTGTGTCTCTTTATCAAAGATGTGGATCTTGGAGCCATCCAAAGCAATCTTGATTGTATCGCCAGGACGGGCTGTTGTACGAGGATTTACTCGAACGGTAATATCGAAGTTGTCTACTGTGAAGTACAGGAATACTTCAGCACCCAGCATCTCGTATACTTTAACAGTTGCTTCCAAAGATGTCTCTGGAGAGCTGCTGATGAACATTTCCTCATCTTTGATATCTTCCGGACGGATACCAAATGTAACAATCTTGTCTTTATATCCAAGCTCGATGAGTTTCTTAGCCTTGTTCTCCGGAAGTTTGATGGTGTTGGAACCAAACATAAGAAGAACATCGCTTCCGCTTACAACAACCTTAGCGTCGATGAAGTTCATCTGAGGAGATCCGATGAATCCAGCAACGAACAGGTTCTTTGGTCTCATGTACAGATCCAGTGGAGAATCAACCTGCTGTACAATACCGTCTTTCATAACAACGATACGAGTACCCAGTGTCAAAGCCTCTGTCTGGTCATGTGTTACATAGATGATAGTAGTTTCCAGTCTCTGATGAAGTTTAGAAATCTCGATACGCATCTGTACACGAAGTTTTGCATCCAGGTTGGAAAGTGGCTCATCCATAAGGAATACCTTAGGATTACGAACGATAGCACGTCCCATAGCAACACGCTGTCTCTGTCCACCGGAAAGGG